>JAEEGG010007244.1_pt1 | contig 25655 bp, 19 predicted proteins | sample 9134161 | NCBI WGS metagenome assembly JAEEGG01 (sample SAMN16246543, study PRJNA631951) | gut metagenome | biome: gut microbiome; feature: rumen; material: CR-attached | host: Bos | place: Iran: Karaj | collected 2018-10 | reverse complement strand
TTCCGTCCACCTTGCTGCGGTAAATGACGTCGGTCAGCGGGTAGGTATCGTCCCCGTTGATGTTCCTGAAATGCGCGTTGAATTGGGCCATAATGTCCTCTTGATTTTACGAGGGCAAATATAGCAATTGTGGCAACTAGTTGCCAGTTGTTTGTTGCTAGAGAAGACTGTCTGCGGGTGCTTTTGTGCTATCGGCCGGAACATCGGGCGTTTTACAGTCCTTGATTGCCTTGCCGACTTCTTCGCGGATGGAGTCCAGTTTTGCCTGGTAGCGCGGGTTTACGGTCGTGTCGCCGTCACAAATCTGGGTCCTTGCGTATTCGCCCTCGTCATACGGGAACGAACGATTGACGCATGTGCGTACGCTGTCGGTGATGTTTTCGCCGGCTGTAGCGAGACTGTCCAGTTTCTCACTTATGCAGTCTTGTCTAACCTCGCTCTTGTTTACGAAATCAGTCTTTTGGCAAAGCGGGGACGGGGCTGCGGAACTGCTGGAACTGCTAATGGAACTGGAACTACTGTTGAATAAACTGTCATATGCAGTTTCTGTATAAACTAGCCCGTCCTTCGCCCTTAAATTTGTATAGGTTTTGCCGTCGGAACACTTGTATTCAAAGCGTACTCTCGTTTGGTGCATGCAGGAAGGAACTCCGTAAAGGGGCTCGGCAAGGAAGTCTGAGCAATTTTCCAGATCGTCTTCTATTTTTGCCAATTCTTCGATAGAACGTGTCGTATTGTTCTCTAGATCTGCTTGTAGAGAAGGACAGGTTCTGGGCCTATCACTTTTTGTGTTTAAGTACACACATTCACTGTAGATGATTTGCTCCGAGGTGCAGGTCACACTTGTATCGTTTGCAAGTCTGTATTGCTCGGCGCTGTTGCTGGAGAGGTTGTTGGCCGAAGTCGAGGAAGACGATTCGGGAGTTTCGCTCGATGTTGCCTCGGAACTGCTGGATGTTTCTTCGATTGCTGTCGAAGAGATGGGGTCGAGGGACTCACTTGACTCCGGGACGGAATCGTCGATGGCAATGGTGCCGTAGAGGGGTTGCGCATCATCGGAGCAGCTGGCCCAAAAAACGGCAGCCACGGAAAGGAATAACTTGCTAAGGCGTAATCTGAATTTCATGAATAATCTCCTACTTTGTTCTAAATATATGTTTTTTTTGAACAGCGTGCGCGCAGCGCTGGTTTTTTCCGTTGGCTTTATGTTTATGGGCTGTCTATTGCGATATGGCGGCCTTTTGGAAGGGGAAATTGGGCGAAAACAGGGCTTTTTTTCTATATTTCCCTCCGAAAAATGTTCAATTCGATGCGGAGTACCGAGTGAAGAAGAAAAAAGTTGTTTTATTGTCTTTTTTGACGGTTTTGGCGCTAACGCTATCGGCGTGCCTGTTCGATTCCGACGATTCTGCGCTCAGCAGCTGGCTTAAGGATCAGGGCCTGCCCGACAGTTACAAGGTCCAGACTGTTACTATAGAAGACCTGACTCCGGTGTCTGCGGAGGCGTTTGCGGGCAAGACCGTTTTCTCTGCGTATGACAGGGCTGTTCTGGGTGCCCAGGCGGGGCTCACACACGACCTCGTTCTCGATATCGCATTCAGGGATTCAGCGTTCATCGACTCGCTGTCCAAATCGGATTCCGCTGCGGCGTTCGTTACCCTGTTCGTGCTCAATCCGTTCTATTCCGCGAAATACTTCCCGGCCGATTCACTCCCGTACGAGGAATCGCTCGACCTGAAGGTGGAATGGAAACTCGATGTGGGCAAGGGCAAGCCCAAGGCGTTTATCGACAGCATCAAGGATATCTCGGATTCCGCATGGCGCGAGGAACTTGCCGAATGGGAGGCGGACAATTCCGCCGATACCACGTACGAGCTTTCCATTGGCGCGAAGGATTCCCTCGTGAAGATCGCCTTGCCCTCGGCCCTGGTCGAGGACCTGAAGAACGCGGGTTCCGCGACGCACCTGCAGTTGCGCCTTTCCGCTCCTGAATCCAAGCGCGCCTACCGTATCTACGGTACGGGGACTGGACTTCCCCCCTTCATTCGAGTGAAGACGTTCTCTGATACAACCTACAAGAACTTTACGGCCTTCCGCATGAGCGAGGTGATTACCTACACGGATACGTGCGATGGCTGTCTTTTGCTGCATGGCGGCGTTCTCGATTCCATCGTGGTGGAATACCCTGTCGATAAGATCCTCGAGGCCCTTTCCGATTTCTATGGCGATGCGTTCCCCTTCAACGAGGGTGATGGTAACGATGTGCGCCAGGCGGTGGTGCTTGCGCAGATTACGTTCCCGCGTGACGATTCCGAGGGCATAAACGAACTGGGACTGCCCATCCAGGTTGTGGTCGGTACGTTTATCGATAGCCTGGGTACAGAAATCCGCAAGATGGAAGAATACAGGCTGAACCGCAAGTTGATCGTTGAATCGGGCCACCCGAACCTGGTGTTCTTCGATGGCGATTCGCTTTCGCTGCAGGTGACCTACGGCATGCGCGACATTATCAACCAGGCTAAGAACGGGCGCAACCTCAAGATGATGGTGCGTCTCGGTTACCCGATGCTGCAGTCGATGGATTCCGCCTATGTGGACTATGCGTTCCAGGATACGACGACGGGCAAGACAGATACGTCGTATGTGTTCTTTAGCCATTTCGATTACGCCCGGTACGACTTCGGTACATCGTTCAGCAAGCCGGCAACCTTAAAACTTTGGCTTGCCACCAAGCGCGGGGGTGAAGAATGAAAAAGATTCTAGGTCTTATTGTTTGCCTTGTCGCGTTTACGCAGGCATCGATGATTGGTCTCGATGCTCTCGGTGAAGAACAGACTGTGGGCGGTTCCGTCGCTGCGGCGGGTCGCGGTTTCGCCGGTGGCGCCAAGACGGGCGAGGCCGAGGGACTTTCCGTTACGAACCCGGCACGTATGGCTTTCGATACGAAGGTCGTGTTCAACCTGAATTTCCTTCTGGAATTCTATACGGCTGAGCGTCATGGCGACAACTACTTCACGAAGAACCTTGCCATGCCGTCGTTTAACCTCTCGTTCCCGATGGGCGATTTTGGTGCGTTCGGCGTTTCCCTCTGGCAGCATTATTCTTCTGTAATCCGCGAGGAAATCTCGGATTCTGCAAGTTCTGCCGAGGCGAAGATCGAATATAATGGCAGCGTTTACGAGATTGTGCCGACGTATGCCGTGCGTCTCCCGTACCTCCGCAATATTTCGCTAGGTGCGGCGATGCATATCGTGATGGGCAGCATGAAGCGCAGTCTTACGCTTGGCCCGAACAAGGAATCCGTTGCCGAAGAGGACCTGTGGGCCACCAACAACAGGGAGATTACGGACTACGTAGAGGGTTCCTGGGAAATTGAAAACCACCCCGGCTACTACACGGGTTCTATCCAGTATCGCGGGCGCCAGTCCTCGTTCTACTTCTCGTACACGACGGGCTACACGCTCTTGAACGAACTGGAATACAACTTCCGCTTCTCTGAAATCGATACGCTTGTTCCGAGCAAGATCGACCGCCGCATCGAGGTTCCCGCCATGTTCGCAACCGGTGTCAACTACCGCCTGGCCAGGAGACACAACGTAATGGCCGACTTGCAGTGGCGCGCCTGGGGTGAGGACATCGATAACGTGGGACACAGTTACGACATGCAGAGCGTGACCAAGACGCAGAACGACTTTGTTGCGTCCATAGGTTACCAGCGCGATGGCAGTGGACTTTATTACGACCCGTTCTGGGACAGGATCACGTACCGTGCAGGCGCATGGTTCAAGAACTGGTACATCGAGGATGTCTATGAGATTGGCGGTTCTGTTGGCGCGAACTTCCCGCTGGGCAGGAAGGGTATTGCCGTGGATCTCGCCCTCCAAGGTGGCAAGCGCATTTCTGAATCCGATGGCAACTGGGAAGAGGTATTCCTGGGCGTACGTCTCGGGTTGATGGGTATCGGGAGCTGGGGACAGTCCCGCAGGTAATTTTTCGAAGGAGGCTAGTAATGGCTACGAAAAAAACAGCAAAGACGAAGGCCACCAAGAAGGTGGTAGAAAAGGCCGTCAAGGAAACGACCTCCAAGATCAAGAAGACCGTGAAGTCTGTCGCGAAGGAAGCCGAGAAGGTGGCAACCAAGGTCGCGACGAAGACCGCTACGGCGAAGGCCGCTGTCAAGACGGCCGCGAAGACTGCTACGAAGTCGGCTGCAAAGCCCGTTGCAAAGATTGCCGCGAAGGTGACGGCTAAGGCTTCGGCAAAGTCCGCCCCGAAGGCATCGGAACAGACCGATGTCGTGCTCAAGTCTACCGAAAGGAAGCCTGCGAAGACGGTGAAGGTTGCCGCCCCGAAGGCTGCCGCAAAGCCTGTTACGAAGACCGCCAGCATGGCGCAGAACTTTGACCCCGAATACCTCGTACTCATGCAGAAGGATCCGAACTGGATGCAGGCCTTCTGGGAAGTTTCCGAGGACCGTATCAAGCGTGCCAAGAAGGGCAAGGGCAAGCTGGTGCTCCGCCTGTTCGACGTCTCGGGTGACCTTACCGTGAAGCGCGCCAAGAAGCGCAAGTTCCGCGATGTGGTGGTGCCTGCCGATGCCCGCAGCTGGTATGTGGAAAACAAGGCTACCGACTCTACGGTTGCCGTGCTCGGCTTTGCCCAGGGCAAGAACTTTATGCCGCTCGTGGAATCCGTTCCGGTGCAGGCCTACTCTCCGGAAGGTTCCGAAGTGAACGTGGACGACGTGTTTGTGAAGGCATCCCTCGGCGGTGCCGCAATGGGCGGCTTCGGTAGCTCGGGTCTTTCGAGCATGTCCGCAAAGAACTGGCTCGAGAATGCGCTCGGCAGCCTCTCCAGTTCGTCGGGTTCTATGTTCTCCGGCGCACTTTCCAGTGCCGCCCTCAAGAGCAACAAGCTGGAACTCCCGAAGGATTCCGTGAACTACGGCAAGGACTTTTTCCTGTGGGTCAAGACCCGCCTGATCGTTTACGGCGGAACTCGCCCGGATGCACACCTCCAGGTGCGTGGCGAACCGTTCCCGCTGAACCCGGATGGTACCTTCAGTTTCGAGGAAGACCTGCCGGATTCTACGAAGATTATCCCGGTGTTCGCTACCGACAAGGATGGCGATTTCCCGACAACGATCGTGCCTATCGTCGTTAAGCGTACGGAGTAGGCTAGCCTGCTCGAAACCCACGAGGACTCATTGTCCGCGCCCGGTAAAATACACCTGCTGCTGCACGCGCACCTGCCTTTTGTGCGCGAGCCCGAATATGACCGGTTCCTGGAAGAGAACTGGTTTTTCGAGGCTATGGCAGAGACGTATTTGCCGCTAATCCAGATGCTCCGCCGCCTGCAGGAGAAGGGCGTGCCGGGGACGCTCAACCTGAGTGTTTCCTCTGCGCTCCTCGCGATGCTTACCGACAGTTTGTTGCTCGAAAAGTTCACGCATCATCTGCACCGGCAGATGGAACTCATCGAGAAGGAACGTGAACGTGCCCGTGGGAACGACGAACTTTCTCCCGTAGTGGATTTCTATTACCGGCGACAGGTCGCGCTTATTGACACGTGGGAACGCGATTGCAAGTGCGAGATTGTGCCTGCGCTAAAGCAACTCGAGGATTGCGGAAAACTGAATCTCCTTACCTGTGTGGGGACGCACCCGTTCTTGCCGGCATACCAGTCCGACGTGCAGGCAATTCGCTTGCAGTTGGGCGTTACGGTGCGAGCCTTTGAAGAAGCCTTCGGGCGGAGGCCCAGCGGGCTTTGGCTCCCCGAGTGCGGGTACTTCGAGGGGCTGGACACGCTCCTTGCCGAGTTCGGGTTCAAGTACTTCTTCCTCGAGACCCACGGCGTGCTTTTGGCAAAGCCCGCGCCCAAATACGGAGTATTTGCGCCAATAAAGACCCCTGCGGGACTTTATTGCATGGGACGCGAACAGGCAAGTTCCATGGAGGTATGGAGCCGCAAGACGGGCTACCCGGGGCATCCCGAGTACCGCGAGTTCTTCAAGGATATCGCAAGCGAACGCGACCGCAACTACCTGGGCGATTACTTTATGGCGGGCGATACTCCCATCGAGACCGGCCTCAAGTATTACCGCATTACCGGGAGCGAGGACAAGCAGATTTATCGCCCGTGGAACGCGATGCGCCTGGTGGAAGACCACGCGCGACTCTTTGTGGCAAACCGCGAGGCGACCGTCACCGAACTGCTCCCGAACATGGAAGGCAACAAGGTTTCCATCCTGTGCCCCTACGATGCGGAACTCTTTGGACACTGGTGGTTCGAGGGCCCGCTGTTTATCGAGAAAATGTTCGAGCGCGCTGCCGCATCCAACACGGTAGAGATGGCCTCACTCGAAACCACGATGTATTCCTCTTGCGACGAGGCGGTGCATAGCCCGATATTCTCCTCATGGGGCGAGGGCGGTTTCGGTGAAGTCTGGATGAATGACGAGGTGAGTCACGCGTACCCGCTATTCTTCCGCATGCGCGGCATGATGGAGGAGTTCCGCCGCGCGCTCGTTGCCCGCGAGAAGAAGGGCAAGACTGCGCAGACAAAACTGTTCCGCAGGTTCTACGCGCAGATGGCCCGCGAACTATTGCTGTTCCAGGCCTCCGACTGGGCGTTCATGATTCACAACAAGTCTGCTGCAGACTACGCGCGGTTCCGCGAGAATACGCACTACAGGAATGTTTGCGCGCTCTATGCCTCTGCAATGACGAGCCTTGCGATGGGCCGCAAGAAGCCTGATACGTCGCTCTTGAATAAGCTCGAGAACCAGGATAACATATTCCCGTGGATTGGGGAGTTGCTTTAACCTGCGCTATTAAATAATGTTGGCTTCATCGTGTGCTCCGCACGTTCGCACGATCACTTCGTTCAAGTGTTCACTTAGCGGAGTACACGCCTACGCCAAGAATTAGCGATGGCTCCGGTTGAAAATGGTTTATTTCTCTTTTTGCGGGAAAGAGATGAGCGTCGGGAGGAAACCCTCGCGGCTGTTAGACGCTTCGGGCTTCCTTTAAACGTTCGGGATAAACATTAAACGGCTTTTTTTGTAATGTTGGCTTCGTCGTGTGCTCCGCGCACTCGCGGTTTCCTAGTACACCACCAGGAACTTCTGCGTCTTGCCGCTGGAGCCGGCGCGGAAGCGGTACACGCCGGGTTTCATCGAGTCCTTTACCTTGTCTGCGTCGATGCAGTGCGTGGTCCTTTCGTAGGGCTCGCGTAGCACCAGGTCCCCGCGGGCGTTCCTTATCTCGATAAACTTCTTGGATTCGGGTAGCGGCGTAAAGCAGAGCGAGCCGTTGCCGCGCCAGGGCATGGGGTAGGCGCGTAGCGTAGAATCCTTGACAATCTCGGGGATGAGTTTCGGGTCGTCGAAACTGCTGAACACCCACATGATGGAATCGGCGAAGAAGGAATCCTTCAGTATGGAATCAAGCGCCGACGTGTTCGAGATTCCGCGGATGTCTATCTTGTCGCCGTTGAACACGAGTGCCGAGGCCTTGCCCCTGTAGGATTCAATGTTCGGGACTCCGCCCAGGTAGTAATTGAATGCGTATATCGGCGCCTCGGGAACAAAGCGGTTGTGGTCCGTGCTGTCCTCGACTGTTTCTGCGTGGATGGCAGGTACAGTGTTCCATTCGGGTTGGTCATCGTAAATCCAGCGGGACTTGCTTACGGATTTCGCATTTTTTCCGGAGAGCGCGACGGATGTCGCGAAGTCGTGGAACAGCGAATCGCCTTCCAGTTTACGCTTGTCAAGGATTTTCTTGAGGTGTTCCTTGAAGGGCGAGTCTGGCCCGGTCTCGAAAAGTTCCCAGATTTCCTTGTCAAAGTGCTTGTCTACGTGGGTGTAGAGGTACAGGTAGAGAATTGCAAGGCAGTAGTCGTCCTTTAGTCTATCCAGAGGGGTTCCCGTGAAGCCGAAGATCCTGTTGAGGTACAGGATGTAGTCGTTTATCTCGGGTGCGCCGAGTTCCTCGTTTGCCGCTGCGGATGCCTCTATCCAGTAAGTCCAGTGGTTGTACAGGTCCATGTAGCGCAACTGTACGGCATGGAACATTTCGTGGAATATGGTTACGCGGATGCCCTTGGCGAAGTTCTCGTTGTAGGAGTACTGGTATGTCGTGTTGTATAGGGTGACTGTCGAGGCGGGGTAGTGGCATTCCTTGCCATCGCTTTCGACGGAGGCTGTGACGGTTGAGCCTTCCTGCACGTACTTGAAGTCGTTGTCGATGATGATTTCGGACTTGTGGTAATCCTTGGGGCTTGAGTATGTCACGCCGTAGCATCCGTTGCAGGCGTCTGCCTTGAGCACGCTTCTCGGGTCACGGAGAAAGTCGAGTTCTGCGACTTCGACCGGGTAGAATCCTTCCTTGACCGGCATCTGGAAGTGGCTTGTGGTATCGAGCCCGAGGGGTGCGCGCATTCCCATGGTCTTCGTGTGGAACGTGAGAGCCTTCTCGAGCGTTACGGCAAGCGAGTCGATGAATTCGGGCGAGGTGGCGTGCGGGCCTTTGCCGAGCGTGTAGAATATCTGGAAGTGTTCCGTTTCTCGTGTGTAGACGCTGTCGTAGTATTCGCTAGCATCGCAGTCCTTGATCCGGGTTGCGGCGGCAGGGTGCAGCACACTTTTGGGCTGCTTGCTGTTCTGGATTGCAAAATGCATGCCGCACTTGCCCCCGTGTGCGAAGGCAGTGCCGGTGAGCGTGAGTGCAAGGGCGAGGTGGGGCAGGGAGAACTTACGCATGTTCCCTCCCGGCATTTGCAAGTATTTCTGTGGCGCGCTGCTTGACCGAGTCGCTTACGGTAAGCATCTTCTGGTGCCTGGGCTTTGCGGTGGCGTCGACGATAAGCGGCGCGTCTATCGCCCAGTGCTTCTGCACAAAGCGCTCGTTCAGCCCGTAGATATCCTGTGCGGGGTCGGAGCGCGTGAACGTTGTCCATAGGAAATCATCGAGGCTCTGCTGCGAGTCGTCTCCGATGGTGGAGGTGTCGTCCATGACGCTCACCCACGGGTAGTTCTCGCGGTATTCCCAACTTGCGAGGGCATCGCGGAGCGCCTGCATGTAGGCGCTGCTTAGTTCGCCGCCGTTCCATTGTATGGCGAGTACGCCCTTCGTCGCGATTCTTGCGTTGGTGAAGCCTGCGGGCAGTACAAGCCCGTCAAGGTCATTGCGGTTCTCGTGCAGTTCGCGGCGCTTGACGCCTGCCGCGGCAATCACGAGCTTGGAACCGTGATTGAGGCGCGTTCCCGTGTAGTCGAGCGTGTCGATAAACGTGGAGGTCTGGAAGTGTAGATCCCGCGCAAAGTCTACTCGCTCCAGCATGTGCGCGAAGAAAGCCGGAACGTCGTGGGCATCCAGTTGCCTGGTGGCATTCTTTGCCCCGCGAACATCCTGATTTTTGCCGGCGGGCTGTTTAACACCCGTTGGCTGTTTAATGCCCGCTTCATCGTCGATGGCATCTTCCTTCGCGGCCACCATCAGGTACTTCGCGAGCGAAACCTGGTTGAACCCGAGCAGCGCATTCGCGGTCTTCAAAAGTTCAAGCGGTTCGCGTTCCTCGGGCTTTATGTAGGGTATAAAGTTTTCCTTCGCGACGGCGAGGCAGAGCGGATGCACGCCCGATGCGTCGACCGCGTGGACAGCCTCTACGCCCGGGAGCGACGAGGGTACCATCGGCTTGGTAATGTCGTGTATGAACTCCCCAAAAATCGTGTCTTCCTTCGGGGGCCTGCCTACGGAGGTGAACGGGAAAATAGCGTTCTTCTTGCAGAGTACCTTCTTCACCTTCAGGTAGGGGAATAGGTGCTTGCCGGAGTAGTAGCCCACGTGGTCGCCGAATGGCCCCTCGGGCTTGAGTTCGGGTGCTACCTCTCCCAAAATGCAGAAGTCCGCATCGCTCGAGACGATGTAGCCCTCGTGCATAAAGTAGCGGAAGCGCCTCCCGCCGAGCATTCCGGCGAAGGTGAGTTCCGAGAGGTCCTCGGGCATGGGCATCACCGCGGCGACGGTATGTGCGGGAGGCCCGCCCAGGAACACGCTCACCTTGAGGGGGCGGCCTTCCTCGATGGCCTTCCTGTGGTGCCTTGCGATGTCGCGGTTTATCTGGTAGTGGATACCGCATTCGTCCGGTGCAAATTCGTTTCCCGCAATCTGCACGCGGTACATGCCGAGGTTTGCGGCGAGTATCTTCGCGTCGCTACCCGGGAGTGTCGCTACCTGCGGGAGCGTGAGGAACGGCCCGCCGTCTTCGGGCCAGCCGACGATTTGCGGGAGGTCTGCGAGGGTGCATTCCTCGAAGTCGCGGATGCTGCCCGAACGCTTGGGCAACGAGCGGATGCCTGCCTTGGCCGCGCGCAATAACGTGGCGGGGCCTGCATGCCGGAAAAAATCTGCGGGGTTGGACTTGAACTGGACTGCGGTCCTGGTGCTTTCGAGGGTATCCCGGAACAGGAAATCCATGCGTTCGCGGGTCCCGAAAATGTTGCAAGCCGCCTGGAACCTGCTCCCTTTCACCTTCTCGAACAGGAGCGCCGGCCCCTTGCTGTCGAATGCCTGCCGTGCGATTTCCGCCATTTCCAGGTACGGGTCCACTTCCTCGTGGACACGCTTGAGCATCCCCGCCTTTTCCAAGTCGAGCAGGGCCTGTTTCAGTGAAGTGTACATGGTGGCGGAACCCCCGGTGCGGGACTAACCCGCCGTGGCGCCCAGGTCGAGCGATTCGAATGCCTGCGTCTTCTTCTGGGATTCAACGGCGAGGACTATGTCGCGGGTATCCTTGCGGGCGAAAATCCCGTAGACCAGGCTTGCGCCTGCGATAATGCCCGCAAATACGTCTTCGGGAATGCCAATCAGCCCCTGGAAAGAGAGCTCGTCGTAGCAGGCGGTCATGTGCCCTTCGGCCACGAACTTGTGGCTTGCGGTGAACCCGCGGAAGGGACCCTGGCCAAGGCGGACCGTAATCTGGTTATCCTTTACCGAACTGATGATGCCGGTCCAGCGGATGACCCTGAAGCCGTACTGCAGCTGGTACTTGACGGTTGCCCCTGCGTTGAGTTCTTTTGGGAAAATGTAGTGGAGCTTGGGCTCTTTGCCGACAGTCAGGTTCAGGGGAGCGTATTGAAGCGTTTCCAAGACATTCGGAAGCGAAAACTCTTGCCATGAAGTTTGACTGAACTGCACCATACGTTAATTAATTTAGCAAAAAAAGCACGAAAGTGAACGAAATTTCTGCAATTTCCTCAGATTTTGGAAAATGCGCCTAAAACTAGGCCGGCTCGAACATGTCGATGCGCTTCTTGTGCTTGCCGCCCATGAATTCCGTCTCGAGGAACTTCGTGGCGAATACTTCGCACTGTGCGTAGGCGATAATGCGTGCGCCCATGCAGAGCACGTTCGCGTCGTTGTGGAGGCGGGTGAATTCGCAGGAGGTGAGGTCGCCACAGACGGCAGCGCGGATGCCCTTGTGCTTGTTTGCCGCCATGCTCATGCCGATCCCGGTACCGCAGATGAGGATACCGCAGTCCGCTTCCTTGCTGGTAATCTTGTTGCAGACCTTGTCGGCGAAGATCGGGTAGTCGCAGGATTCCGTGGAGTCGGTACCCATGTCGAGCACTTTGTAGCCCTTGTCTTCCAGAAACTTGACGAGTTTTTCCTTGTATTCAAACGCGGCGTGGTCGCAGCCGATGGCGATGGTCTTGAACATGATTAAAATCCCGGTTTTCGAGTTGAAAAGTCCATAACCTTGAACTTTATCGGGCAATATAGATAATTCATCGGGTTATGGCTTTTGGGGGCTCGGGACCGGTGCAAAATAAATCTATTTTTGGCCTGTTATGGGCAATCTAGAGACCGACAGCAAGTTCCTGAAAAAGGCGATGATCGTGAACGTGGTGGGGACAATCCTCAAGGTTTGCGGGCCTCTCCTGACGTTCGTGATGGCGCGCATTTTCGGTGCCGCCGAATTCGGTATATTCGTCTCGGCGCAGACGCTTCTCCTCACGATTGCGCACTCGGCAACCCTCGGGCTCGACAAGGGGCTTTACTGGTACCTGCCGCAGAACAAGTTGAACAACCGTACCGCGCACGACGGAATCATGGAGTCGTTCTGGGTTGCGGCGGGCATATCGCTTCTGTGCATGTTGGTCATTTTCGTAGGTTCCTTCACGCCCTATATTTCGAAGGAACTGCCCTGGTATGCCATCTCGCTTTTGTTCTATGTGGGCACCTACGTGTTCAGTACGGCATCGGAAGGGAACCGCCGCCCGCAGAATGCCGTGTTTGTCAATTCGTTCCTGACGGTGACGCTCGCGCCAGCGGTATCCATCGCGCTATACTTCTTGAATATCCCGCATGCGCTTCCGTTGGGCCTTTTTGTGGGCCAGGTGGTGGGCTTTGGCGTGCACTTTGTGCTGGTACGCCGCCAGTTCCCGGATATGCCCCTCCTGCCGGGCAAGCTGCCACCCAAGAGTTTGGTGCTTTATTCGTTGCCGCTCGGGCTTGACGAGGTTGTCGCGTCGTTCCTGCTGCGTTCGAGCCTCTGGATGGTGATGCTTTTCCTCGGGCCCGAAAAGGCCGGTGCCTACGGCATCATGGTCACCATCTCGAATGCCCTCCAGACAATCCGCGTGGGCTTTACGCCGATCCTTACTCCGGTGGTTGCGGGTATGGACAAGGAACGCCTCAAGACCGACCTCAAGCCGGTCTACAGTTACTGCGTTTTCATGGTCACGTTCATCCAGCTGCTTATCGGGTTCTTCATCGTGCTGTTCCCGGACTTGATTCTAGGCATTGCGGGTAAGGACTTTATTGTTCAGCCCGAAGCGCTGGGCATATTGCTGTTCGTGCACCTGCTGGGCGGGTTTGGCGGAATGTCGAACCTGGTCATCAACGGGCTCGGCAAGACGCTTTATTCGCTGAAGATGGACTTTACGTCCCTTGTGGTCACCTTGGTGACGGGCTATTTCCTGATTCCCGCATTCGGGCTCGTGGGCGCTGCGCTCGCCATGCTTTGCCAGCAGGGCGTAGCGATTATCTGCAATAACATCTACCTGATTATGATGGGCTACAGGCCGTATTCCATAAAGCTCGTGTCGCAGGCGCTTTGGATTGTGGGGCTCATCGCTTTCTACATTGTGGTGAACATGGGCGTGTTCTCCATGGTGATGTGGCAGAAGATAGTCGTGTACCTAGTGATTATTGCCCTGTTGCTCCTTTACTGGAAGATTGTCAAGAAGCATTTCTCCGCGAACGCCAACATCCCTAAAAAGCAGGCGTGATTATGATTCCCAAGAAAATCCATTACATCTGGCTGTCCAACGACCCGCTGCCGAAGCTGCCGCAAATATGCATCGACAGCTGGAAGCGCCATTGCCCGGATTACGAAATTGTCCATTGGGACATGGAAAAGAGCAGGGCGGTTATCGATAGCGTTCCCTTTGTCCGCGAGGCGGTGGAACAGTCCAAGTGGGCTTTCGCGAGCGACTATATCCGTCTGTACGCTCTTTACCAGGAAGGTGGCGTGTATTTGGACAGCGATGTGTATATGTACCAGAGCTTCGACCCGTTCCTCGAAAACGAGTACTTTACCAATATCGAGTATACGGTGCATTTCAAACGTAGCGAGTCCGAGAAGCTTTTGAACGAGGACGGGAGCAAGAAGGATCCGGATCAGATGGTGATTCCGGGACTTGCGTTGCAGGCGGCCATTTTTGGTGCGCGAGCAGGGCACCCGTTCCTCAAAAAGTGCATGGAGTACTATGAGGGCCGTCCGTTCGTGTTGCCCGACGGAAGCCTGAACACGACGAATATTTCGCCCTGCGTGTACGCGCATATTGCCCAGCAGTACGGGTTCGTGTACAAGAACGAACTGCAGAAACTCTCCGAAGGGATGACAATTTACCCGGGCGATATCTTTTTGCCGAGCATGAACGAGTCCAAGACAAAGCCGTTCGCGATCCACGTGACCAACGGCAGCTGGCGCCCGTTCTTACACCGCCTGAAAAATTTCCTCAGGAATTCGCCGCGAGGGACTACTGAAGGCCGCCTTGCCGCTTACGAAAAGAAGCCGGCTGTCACCCTATAGAAAAGGACTTTTTATGCCGAGTGTAAAATACCTTTTTGTTCTGACAAGTTCCCCGAAGGACTTTTTCTGCGAGCAGACGCTCGTGGCGATTGCCTCCCTGCGTGTGCATAACCCGGGCGCCTTCGTGACGCTCCTGACTGACGACAAGACTGCGGAAACCCTCACCGGCCCGCGTGCGGTTTTGAAGGATGCGGTCGATGAACTGAAGGTGCTGACCCTGGATGAAAAGTTCACGCCGATGCTACGTTCCCGCTACCTGAAGACGGTCATGCGCAATGTAATCGATGGCGACTTCCTGTACATGGATTCCGACATTGCCATCGTGGGCGATCTCTCGATTCCCGAGGAATGGAAGGGCGGAATCTATGCGGTGCTCGACTTCCACACGAACCTCTCGAAGGCAATTAACCGCAAGAAGGTCTTGAACAATGCGAAGATGATGGGCTTCTCGCCGATTCTTAACGACGAAATTTTCAATGGGGGAGTGATGTTTGCCGCAGATACTCCCGAAGCCCGCAAGTTCTTCGAGACCTGGCACGAACTCTGGCTCTATTGCGTGTCGAAGAATTTCCCGTACGATATGGCGAGCCTTGCCGAGACGAACTTCAAGTTCGGCTACATTACCCAGAAGATGCCCGGTGGCTGGAACTGCCAGCTGGCTTACGGTAACCGATTCCTCCCGACGGCGAAGGTGCTTCACTTTTTCGGTTCGCGCATCATCGATACCCGCGGCCACAAGGTGCCCGCAAGCATGGACCTGTTCTTGCCGAAAATTTTGCGCAAGGACTTCTACACGAACCTGAAGAACATTCCTGTGAAGGTCAATGCCGACAAGAGCATTACCATCGACGAATACTACGACGATGTGATTGCCCACGCCAAGGAAGAATTTGAGTTCCAGACCCGCAAGGTGGGGGCGGCGGGCGCCTACATTATCCGCAGCTACGCCTTCGCCAAGTCGCTCGCATGGATTTACAAGAAGATGCCATTCCTCGTGTTCCCCTTGAGGGTTATCGGAAAAATCCTCGGGAGGTAACGATGAACCTGCTTTTTAACCTGGTGGCGGTACAGCCGATTCACAGCGCCAAGTTCCATGGCGGTGGAAGTTACGGCGAAGTGATTTTCTGGGCGCTGGTGAAGCGTGGCGCGAAGTTCTCCTGTGCCTACGACAGTAAAAAATATCTGGACCCGGCGATTGTCGAGGCCTGCAAGGAAAAAGATATCCCGCTGTTCGATATCAGCGTGCAGACCCCGCAGGAAATCATTGACGCAAACAAGATTGATACCTTCTATACGCCGCTCTATTCACTCGAAAAGAAGTGGGCGATTGACGTGAAGGACTTCGTGTTTACCTGGCACGGCGTGCGTGCACTGGAAATGCAGTACAGCTGGGCAGGTGTCGGTTTTGCCAAAAAACTTGGACAAAAGTTTGAAGCGCTGGTGCGTTACCGCGAAAGCTGGAAGAAGTATTTCTACAAGCCCAAGTACCAGGCGCTCGCAGCCCGCATGGCCGAGGGCAAGGCGCGTACGATTACGGTGAGCGAACACAGTCGCGCCTCCATCAAGGCGTTCTTCCCGGAACTCCTGAATCTGGAAATTCCCGTATTTTATAGCCCGATGACGGAATATGAACCGCAGGGATTCCTGCCACCGGGAGTGGCTGCGAAAAAGTACTTCTTGCTCACGAGCGGAGCCCGCTGGGAAAAGAACAACCTGCGTGCCGCCCGCGCGTTCGATGAACTGGTGGACATGTATGAATCGCAGGGCAAGTTGCTCGACATGAAGATGGTCATTACCGGGGCGACGAATGCGCGTGCCTACCTGCGCCACCTCAAGCATAAAGACCGCTTTGTGCTTCTTGGCTATGTGGAAAACAAGGAACTGGAATTCTTGCACCAGAACGCCTACGCGTTCGTGTTCCCGAGCCTGAACGAGGGCTTCGGCTACCCGCCGGTGCAGTCCATGCGCTATGGCGTACCCGTGGCGGCGAGCGGCACGACTTCTATTCCCGAGGTCTGTGGCGATGCGGTGCTGTACTTTGACCCGTATTCCATAAGCGAGATCAAGAACCGCCTGGTGCAACTACTCGATACCAAGATTTACGACGAGTATGCGGCGCGTGCCCCCAAGCGGTACGCGCAGGTTCATGCCCGCCAGGTCGAGGACCTCGAACACGCTGTTGACTTTATCTTGAAGGTGTAAACGTGCGCTTGCTAAAGAATCCCTACCTTGCGATGGCGCTTGTGGCTCTGGTGGTGCAGAGCGTGTTGTTGGTGTTTTTCTACAGCCTGCCGGACCCGCTTGGACTTTCGATGTCCGAAATGTTCGAAGGCAAGACGCTTTGGCAGATTTTCATGGCCTTCGGTGCAGTGCTTGCCATGGCGGGCCTCTTTGGTTTTGCCCGTGCTCCGCGTGGGCTGGCGATTTTTTACGGCCTTTACTTCTTCGTGGCGATTGCGGACTATGACGTTTTCCGCTTTTCGCACCAGCGTCTTTCCTATTCCTTCTTGCGCACGTATTTCCATATCTCGAACATCACCGATGCCACTACGGTTTCTACGCTGGGCGGTGACCTGCTCGGCACTGTACTCTGGGTATCGATGGTCGTGCTCTGCTTTACGGGTGCAATCGCGTTCGTTGTGGCCTATACGCTCCGGCTGCGTGCGCGCCGCCAGACGCTCGTGCTCGATAACCGCAATGGGGCCTGGAAGCCCGCTTCCCGGAAAATTCCTGGCGTGATGTTTGCTGTCGGTATGGCGCTCTCGCTGGTGCCGCTTGTGCTGTTCCTTACGGGTACGCGCGGGTGGATTGAAATCCCGGTGACGCACACGAAGGTGGATATGCGGTTTACGCTCGGCAAGCATACGCTTACTGCGCCGATTCTCCATATTGCTGCGGTTGAGACTTTCGAGTTCATTCACGACAATGCGAAGATTACCGAGGAACTTGTTGGCGACTTGGATGCCTTCCTGCCGAAGGACTTTGCGGCGGGTCGCAACGATGATCTGGAACTCCCGATGTACCGTGGCGCCCCCACGCACGAATACAAGGCAAAAAAGCCCTACAACATCGTGTTCATAATGGGCGAATCGTTCAAGGGCCGCATCTTCAACAAGATGCTCGAGGGCGATACCGCCGTGGCTCCGAACATCTGGAAACTGGCAAACGGTGGGTACTTTGAGAAGGATTCTGCCGGCAATGCGCTAGGGGGTGGACTCTGGTTCAAGAACGCCTTTAGCGGCGGCTACCCGACGGTGCGTGGCACGATGGCAACTTACATGGGGTTCCCCTCTCACCCGAACCGTGACGTGCCGAGTTTCTATGCGGCAAACAAGTTCAAGGGCTGGCCGGAATTCCTGACAAACTATCACCGCGCGTATGCGACGGTATCGAACCCGATTTTTGACCACACACTGCCCTTTATCGAGAAGTTCTTCGATAAGGATTGGCGTCTGATTGGCGAGGAGAAGGTGGAAGGCACTGCAGATAGTTTGGGCGTGGATCTCGCGATTGAATTGCTCAACAAGATGCCTGCGGATAGTTCCTGGGAACTTTCGTTCAACACGATTTCTTCGCATATTCCGTTCTACGGGTATCCCGAAACCTTTGCCGCTAAGCCCGAAGATGCGATGGTGCGTTACCGGAATGCGATACGCTATACTGACCAGCAACTTGGGCGGTTCTTCGATGTGCTTTCTAGGCGTCCTGATTTCGGGAATACGGTCGTCTTTATCCTGGGTGACCACGATACTCCCGTAGATTCCGTGGATTATATGGTCCCGCAACCGCTCGGACTTTCCGCATCGCAGATTTTTATCGGGATTTTTGCTGCGGATACAAGCCTGCTTAACGGGCTGACTATTCGCGAAGATGTTGCCTCGCAGCTGGACTTGGGCCCGACAATCTTTGACCTTGCGCAGGTGCGTGAACCGAACCATTTCTGGGGTTACGACTTGCTCGCTCAGGAACGCCCCGCAGAACAGCCGTCGGTATTCTTCTCGCAGAATGCCTACTACCTCGGGTTCCGTGACCACGTGCTTGCGGGTGGCCTCGAGAACGAGGATGTTTATCGCGCTGGTGCAGGTGGTGAATCCCCGTATGCGCTCACGACGGATGCCGCCGATGTCGCCTGGAAAAAGAAGGCGGTGGGTGCCGCGAAGGCCGTGCGCTCTGTGCTCCGCAACGACATCATGATGCCGTAGGGCAGAACCCTCCATCGCCCTATTTGACCGATTATCAATAACTTGGGTCGCGTGCCGTGCCGCCTGCGGCCCTTTTTATTATATTGCAGGCATGGCTACTAAGAAATCACTCCCTGAAAGATTTTCTAACTGGTATATACCCCTGATTTGCAAGCACCAGTACAAGGCGCTTGCCTTTTACCTGATTCTGGCGCTTCTTTTTGCCGTACCTATCCTCTTTAAGCCGGGCCTCAAGCTCGATGCCGACCTTTCGCACCTGCTGCCCGAAGGCACGCCGAGCGTGAAGGCGCTCGAGGAATCGTACCAGCGTTTCGGTTCTACCGACAAGTTCATGATTGCCATCCAGAGTGAGGACGTGAACCTGGTGGTGGCCCTGCAGGATTCCATTGCCGCCTATATCCACAAGAACTGGCAGGGAGATTTCGTTTCTACCCAGGTCGATAACGATAACCAGTTCTTCAAGGACAATGCGCTCCTTTACCTGCCGGTAAAGCATCTCGAGAATATCCGTGACAACCTTGAAGACTTGCAATTGGAAATTGGCCGCAAGAACGGCCCGCTTGTTGTCGACTTGCTGGGTGATGCTTCGGCTGATTCGACAAGCGCAGGGGCTGACAGCGCCACGACCGCTGAGCCGAAAAAGGAACGCGTGTGGTTCGACGAGAACCTGCCGCAGGAACTCGGCCTCCCCGACGAGGCGGTAGGTGCCTTTGCCGCATTCTTCAAGAAGGGCAAGGCGGATTCCATCGATATTGCGAAGGCCGCGAACGAGGCGGAAGAATGGGATTCCAAGTCCACGATTCCTTCTGAACTCAAGAACCGCCTGATCGGTTCCCCGCGCCCGGATAGCACTGGAAAGATTCTCTATAACGGCGTGGTGAACGCGAAGCTCATCAAGCCTTCCACCGACTACGAATTCGTGACGCATATTTTGGCCCGCACCGATTCCCTGCTTGCCTATTTCAGCAGCAAGACGTACCCGGTGCCGACCCGCTTTACGGTCGAGGGTACCTACGAGGGCCTCAAGGAAGTGGATGAAGTCGCGAACGATTCCATTTTCTCGTTCGGCATTAGTTTGGTACTCATCATCTTCCTCACGATTTTCTTCTTCAGGAGCGTGAAGGGCCCGATTCTCGTGACCGCCTCGGTGCTTTATGCCTGTCTCCCGACGCTTGCGTTTACGGCTCTTTTCTACGGAAAACTGAACCCGTTTACGGTATTTGTGGCCTCCATCATCCTGGGTATCGGTATCGACTACTCGATTCATATTTTGGGTACCTCGCAGAAGTTGCTGCACAAGTATGCGACTCTCGAGGAGGTGCTGGAACACGCCCAGAGGAAGATGCTCAAGCCCTTCGTGCTCGCGAGTTTCACGACGATTGCCGCCTTCCTCACGCTCCTTGCCGCACATTTCCGCGGTTTCTACGAGTTCGGCGTGGTTGCCTCGATGGGCGTACTGTTCAGTATGCTAACCTCGGTGCTCGTGCTCCCGGTGTTTATCAAGTGCATGGGCGGTATCCCGAAGGCTCCGGAAAATTCCCTGCTGCCCAAGTCCTGGGACGAGGCGAAAATCCTCAAGTTCTTCAAGTATTTGGCCTTTGCGGGCTTTGCGCTTGGTGCAGTTTCCATCTGGTTTGCACAGGATGTGGACTTCGAACACAACCTCCGTAACCTGCGCCGCGTCTCGACGAACGTATCGGCCTCGAAGAACAAGATTTCTACGAAGGTGACGCGTGCTACGGGCAAGGCGGTAACCTCGACGCCGGCCGCCGTGATGGGAAGCAAGCCCGAACAGCTCGACAAACTCTACGATACATTGATGGTGCGCCTGCACGTGGAACACGATTCGACGCTCGGCAGTTTCCTTACGCTCAAGAGTTTCGTGCCGCCGCTGGATTCGCAGAAACAGCGCCTCGAAGTGATTGAAGAAATCCGTGAACTTGCCGAAGCCCGCGTGTTTGACCGCGCCGAGGGCGACGATTCCGTGAACATCGCGAACCTCCGCAAGCTTTCTGCAGTCGAGAACACGTTTACCGCCGAAGATGTCCCGAGCTGGACGCTCGACCTGTTGCGTGAAAAGGACGGCAGTTACGGCAAGATTGGCTTTATCTACGGCGACTTCCCGAGTTGGGATGCGCACGCCCTGCAGCGTTTCCAGGATCGCTATGGTCACTGGAACTTTGACGGCGAAGACCTGCGCACGTTCTCCTCGCAGTTCATCCTCTCTGACGTGATTGACTCCGTGAAGAAGGATAGCTTCAGGCTCGCGCTGGTGATTATCCTCGTGATTTTCGGTACGCTCGTGATATCGTTCCGCAAGCCGAAACTCTTCCTCGCGGGCTGCGTGTCGTTCGGTATGGGAACGCTTTTGACCCTCGGGCTGCTCGGCCTTCTGACGGACTTGTTCGAGTTCGGGAAGATAAGCATTTACAACGTGATTGTTATCCCGATGGCGCTCGGTATCGGGATTGACTCCACGATTCACATGATTACCTCGTGGATGGGGGACAAGAACCTGACGCTCCGTCAACTGATGGATACCACCGGCCGCAACGTGATGGCAAGTTCCACCACGACGATTGCAGGCTTTGTCGGGTTCCTGTTCACGACACACCGTGGACTCAAAGGTATTGGCGACCTCGCTTGCATTAGCATTGCGATGTTCCTTATCACGAGTGTCATTTTTACAATGTACCTTTGTGGTTCTTGGTTGAAGAGAAAATAAGCCTCGTTATAAGCGTTGCATAGCGGCGTTCTATAGTTTGAATTTTGTTTAGGAGGACCATTATGTTAAAATATTGTTCAGCTTTGCTCTTGCTTTGTGGGCTGGTGGCGTGTGCTACCGACCCGGAACCTGCGGATTTCATGCCCGAAGAACTCCGCGACTTGACTCCCATCATGCAGTTCAAGGGGAATCCCATTCCCGAAGAATGTTACGACGGAGAGCATGTCACCTCCAATATTACCGAAAACACGGGGAAGACTTTTTGGCGGATGTACTGCCACTTCTACTACGAAAATTACAGTGAGTTGTACAGTGCTATCGAAGAAATGGGCTGGGAATACGACGAAGAAGAAGGTGTTCGGGGCGATTGTGGCCCGAAACACGAATACACTAGGACTGTTGGGCACAGAAAGTTGCACCTGTACGTAAAGACATGTGATGAGGAAGAGTTGTTTGTGTCCGACAACCGCTTCCTATTCCATGTGGAATACAACTAAGCGCTTGCCCGTTACTTCTTTTTTTGTATTTTCTTCTACATGAAGAGAAAATATCTTATTCTAGTTGCGGCGTTGTTCGCTGTTCCGGCTCTTGCTGAAGAGTCTATTCCCCAGGAACGTTTTGTTGTTGAAGTGGGTGGCGGTTTTGCGACTTACTCCAGCCTTACTGTTCTGGGTGGGGCGATGGAAGGTTTTGATTATTGCAATAATGGGAAATGTGACGCACCCGACGAAGTTGACTATGAATCGAATTATGCGGTAACGAGCATCGGCGCACGCTACGTCTTTACCCCTCATATCGAGGCGGGGCTGGCGGCCTCTTACGAGTACTACAGTTCCTATGAAAGTGTTTGCGAGGGCGCTGACTATGAAATGTACTGCAGGGCTGGCGATTTTCTGGACCATCACTTGGTCCATATTGCGGTCGAGGGCAAGTTCAACTGGTTTACGCTCTTTGACCATTTCAGGCCATACAGCCGCGTAGGCGTCGGAGCCTTGCTAGAATTTGATGACGGGTTGGAAAGTGTCGAATTGCCTTCCGTCCAGTTGACGCCTGTCGGTCTGGAATTCCTGTTCCCGTACGTGAGCGTGTATGCTGAACTGGGCGCGGGCTACCGCGGCTTTATGAGCGGCGGTGTCGCGTTTAGAATCTAGAGCCCGCGTTCGAGCGAGTAATCCGAAATCTTGATTAATGTATCGAGGGTCGCTGAGAGGCGGCCTTCTTCGTTTTGTAACTTGCCGGTGAGTTCGTGTTCCTGGCGCAGGTCGCTGTCTGCGAAGATGTGCGTCTCATCCTGTGCGGGGTACTTCGCGATAAAGCGGTAGCCGTCCAGCCCGATGGCGGCATAGCCCGAGTATGCCCCGAGCGAAAGACCCGCGAGCACTTGAGGTGCCTGCGGAGTAGTCGTAGAATCAATTGCGGCAGAGTCGCTGGCGACGGAGTCAGCCTTCGTTACATTTCCACGCAGCAAGTTATGCCCCATGAAAATATTCGGCACGGCAAAGCCGGCAAGTTCAAGCACGGTGGGCGCAATATCGATCTGCGCTGCGGTTGTCGTATCGCGTACGGCGTCAAGTCCTTTCCCGTGAATAAAGAACGGGATCCAACTCACGTTCGAGAATCCGCCGCCATTCATTGTCGAGACGCCGTTTTCACCCAGAGGGAATCCGTGGTCTGCCATGATAATCACGTAGGTGTTCTTATACCATTCCTCGTTTTCAACGGCATGGAAGAACCGGGCAATCTGCCGGTCGGCGTAATTCATGGTCACGTTGATGCGTTCCTGCAGCGGGCGGTTCTTTTGCTCGTCGGTCATGCCTGCGGCAAAGTTGAACGGGTAGTGGTTTGAGCGCGTCATGAGCGTGGCGAGGAATGGCTTGCCTTCCTTGGAGAGCGTGTCGCGCACGTATTCAATCGCGTTGTCGATGAAGGTGGAATCGTCCTCGCGTTCGCGGTTGTAGTGCTGCGCGGTGTACCACTTGGACATCCAAACGCCCAGGTTATCCCAGGCGGGGTCGGCTGCCGACATGTAGTGTGTGCTGTAACCGTTTTCGGTCAGAACAGAAACAAAACTCGGGAGTGTCACGTGAGCGAGGTCGGTTGCTTGCGCCAAGCGAGAATGGTGCGGAACGCCGATGTGGGTGGAAAGCACGCCACCGGTAGTCGGGACGCCACTTGTGTGCATACGCATCCATGCGTGGGAATGAGCTGCAAGTGAATCCATGAAGGGCGTGGGCGAGGGCTGAATTTGCGGGTTCATGTAGCCCGTATTGCGTCCGCGCTGCGATTCCATAAGCACCAGGATAAAGTTCGGCTGCATCTCGCGCTGGGCCTTGAGTTTTTCGCTGTTCAGGAGTTCCGCGCTCGGCACGCGGTAGAGCGGGAGTCCGTTGCCTTCTTTCGCGTCGGAGAATTGCCAGTCGGAATCGCCCTCGATTTTCTGCCACAGGTTCTGGTAGGCGACGCGATAAGTTCCGAGATCGGCATCCGTAAGGCCTACGGCCTTCTTTGCCACGAACAGGTCGTTATAGATGAGCGAAACGACCGGACGGAGCTTTGTCATGCGGGCGTTGCCTGTCCAGATAAAGTAGACGAACGAGTACGATGCGATGTAGAAAATGAGCATCGCGATGACGGATTTCTTGACGTAGAAACCGTCAGTCGGGCGGTACCACTTGCGCAGTAATTTGTAGACACCGTACGTGAGCGGGAACATGAGCACGAGTACTACGAACTGCAGGTACGGAATGGAAAGGTCGTTCGCCACGTAGTCGTAGAACACGATGATGGAGGAGGCATCCTTGTAGGTGTCAACGAGTCCGAAAGTCAGGTGCCCGCCCAGGAATCGCTGCGTCTCGTTGTCCAGGAGCGTAAAGAACAGGATAAAGCAGTGGAATGCCGCATAGAGGATGGTTGTGACCTTCGCGACGGTCTTGACCCTGGTGCCGGCGGCATTATTGGAAGCAATGCGTATGACAATCCCGCCCAGAATCATGAACACCAGGAGCGCATTCACAATCCACAGAAAGTCGATGCATACCGCATGGAAAATGAACCAGTCCGGCTTGGATACGAACGGGAAACCATAGGGGTTACTGCGGAACAGGAGCAGCACGCGGAGCAAAATATGCGTGAACCATGCCGCAAGCGAAATCAGCACGAGGTTCTGCAGGGGGGCAACACTTGCCCCTATCTTCTTCAATACGTTTATTAAAGCCGGTTTCATTCTTGGTCTTTGTTACAAATTTGTCTATAGAGTTCCAGCTGACGCTTGAAGCAGTCGTTCCAGCTGAACTTTTCGGCATAGGCGCGGGCCTTCTGCTTCATGGCCGCCATGTCGCTGTGGTAGAGTTCGGTAATCGCATCCGCAAGGGATTCGGGCGTGCGTTCCTTGAGGATAATGCCTGCGCCCGATTCCGTCACGTGCTCGAATGCGGCCCCCGCGGAGGCGCCGATTTGCGCGTTCCCGCTAGCCATGCTTTCAAGAATCGAGAGCCCGAAGGTCTCCCAGCCCGAAAGTGCCAGCCCCAGGTCTACGCTCGCGTAGTACCTTGCCATCTCGTCGATGGAATTCACGAACCCGATGTAGCGGATATGCTCGTGCTTCTGTACCGCTTCCTGCACCAGCGGGAGGCTCGGTCCCGTGCCCGCGAATACGATGGCGGGCTCGTGCCCGAGCTTTTGCGTGAGGATGTCGTATGCCCCGAGTACGAGGTCAATTCCCTTCTCGTTGCAGTGCCTGTGCGGGAAGAACATCGTGAGACGTTCGGGGCAGCCTGCCTTGAGTTCTGCAACCAGGTCCTCGTCGCGCTTTGTAGGCGAGAACATCTCGATGTCGCAGCCCAGCGGAATCCACCGCGGGTCGGGCAGGCTATTCTTGCGCAGCCTCGCCATGGCCTCCTTGGAGGATGCCTGGATGCAGTCGAATCCCTTGAATTCCTTGCGGGCGTACCAGAACGCCTCCTTGCGGGCGAAAGTACCGAGGCCTACTCCGAGTTTTTTCGCGACGGGGCGGCCCACGTAGGTCACGGGGAAGTCCGCGTGCCAGAACCCGACCAGTTTCGATTCGGGGCTAACGTGCTTTGCCGCCCTGCGCACGACGGTCGGGAGTATGTAGGGCGACCCAACTTCAATCACGTCGGGAATGTACTTCGCGAGTACGGGTTCCACTTGCGACAGTTTCCAAATAAAGCGGTATTCCCAGTTGCCCGGGAACTTGAACGCCTGCACATGCTCTATGATGAGGCTTTCGCTCTTGACTTCGGTAAACGTTTTGGAATCGGGCATCACGAATACGGAGAGCGCGTCCTCCTCGGGGCACACGCTCGCAAGCCTCTCGTAGAATGCCATCTTCTGCAGGTGGTAACGGCGCACGCCGCCACCCGAGGGGCTCCAGAAGTTGTTGAAGTCCACGACGGTGAACATCAGGCTTCCTGGATGCGGTTGGATTCCGGGTCTATCGTGAGTTTGCCCTTGTAGAAGTTGTTGTTGCCGAGGCGCTTGGAGTTGACGTTCAGCGCAAGTTCGCCGTCCTTGGATTCAAGCCAGTAGATGGCATCGGAATCGCGCAGGTAGGCGCGCGGTGCGATAAGCGATCCGTCCTCGTCTACAATCTCGCCGCCGATGAACAG
>JAEEGG010007243.1_pt1 | contig 25656 bp, 27 predicted proteins | sample 9134161 | NCBI WGS metagenome assembly JAEEGG01 (sample SAMN16246543, study PRJNA631951) | gut metagenome | biome: gut microbiome; feature: rumen; material: CR-attached | host: Bos | place: Iran: Karaj | collected 2018-10 | reverse complement strand
AGATTCTAGATGATAAATTGGATATAGAAAAAAACAAAGGGATGCACTAAAAGCCAATATCGTCAGCCATACCGTCCTCTTTCTCACCTTAGCACGAAGCGTGTCAATGGTAGCCCAAAAGTAGAGAATGTTGGAGCCCCACAAAAAAAGACTGACAAAGACATTCCAGATGGCAAAAAGTGGGTGTTTCGAGAGACCTACAATGCTGGCAAACACTGCGGTCCATCCACCAGCCAAGCACCAAAATCCCTGCACTTCATCCTCTGGGTCAATGCCGGCAATCACTCCTGATGGCAAAGCGCAAGCCAACACATAAAGCAGGAGGCTGACACCAATTGTGCTCCATGCTATACATTTCATTATCATCTGTGTCTTCATTGTTCAATCCTTTCTCTTATATGGTTGTAGATAATCATTTCACCCGCTCACCATACCATAATCGCAAGGTGTCATTAATGATACAGGTATCAGAAGAATGAAGGATATCTCCATCTGATACGATACGAATACTCTTCACATCAATGTCGCGCACTACGACTTTGTCTTGGAAAATAATATTGCGACCATTACGCAGATATTCACTTGCATAACGAAGAGTGTCGTTGCTGTTGATCCATGTGGGGAAATGAGGAATCACTTCCAAGGGCTTGCGCAGAGTGTCAACACGTACCAGTTCAATCGGTTTTTCATCTATTTGTGAATCGTTTTCGTCATAATCGGGATAGCGTTTCACATAAACGAAGTCCTTGTCCACGAACCATTCTGCATCTCTGGAGGTATCCCACTCTCCTGTCAATCTTCGGAAGGTTTTTCTGTCCACCTCCATACGTCGATCATCGAAATACACATGCTTACTATCACGTATCCACTCATTATCCCAATACCAAGACCTGCCATTGTCCCCCACAAAATATTCAGCAGTTGCAGGATCTATTCCGCATTGGCTTGGGTGATACTCGCATGAGTTATAGTCCCACACAAACACATGATATTTGTCTTTGGGAAGCCCTGTCTTATCTAATTGAAAAGTTTTCGCATCTGCCCCTTTCACGATGTGATTTTCATACCATACATGAAGTCTATCCTTCGCCCAACGATGGTTAAGAACCTCAAAACTCTCAGGATCAGCATCCTCCAAGAATCCCCAGTCTGCATTGCCTGTGAATGGGAATGTCAACGGAACTATAGGAGAACTCGTATAGACGATACCCTTACTGTTCAGTTGGTAGTTTCCTCCCCTATTGAGGAAAATGCCAGGCGGATAGGGCGTAATAAAGCATATTTTCACTAAGCACAAACCAAGAGCAAATGCCAACACAAAAAGTATCGTCACTTTCATGGGGTTCATATCTCCAAACCAGTCCCCGAACTTATCCCATAACTTATTCATAATGATTTATCTTAGGTGTTAGTGGAATATCATCATTGATTATTCTCACTTTCAATATCCATAAAAGTCTTACCCGTTTCCTTGATTGTTGACTATCATTTTTATATTCCCCTTTTTTCGAGAAATGTATAACGAACACACAATTTTTTTAGGGGAAGGGCGCTTTTTTAACATTTAACACGGCAAAGTTAGTTCTTTCCTTTCACCAAACAAAGAAAAATAGTGGAAAAATGAAGCCGCTCCTACATTTCTCAAACTAGTTTAAGAGAAACCCTTAAAAACTGCCACTGCAAGACATCGCTTCCTGGCGGTGGTGCCCATCCTGACGGCAGCGCTGACTGCCACACAAACAGATCCCGTATCATCAACCACCTCATTTGTTGTGTGAAATGTCATGAGGATGCCACATTTAGGTTAAATAGACTGAAAAAATGGCGAATTTTATGGTGGTGTGATTTTTTTGTGCTACCTTTGCCACGATTTTGACCAAAGCCACACTTTTACAAACCAAAAACAACATCTGGATCGGAAATGGGCAAGGAAGATAGTGCCATCAAGGAATTGCTTGATTCGATGACACCCATCACATTGGAGGAAATGTCAGACATCCGTCTGATGAATCGTCTCGACACCAAATATGTGGCGTCGAAGGCGCAGCTGGTGCAGTTGCTTGGACTGGTGCAGGATAAGTATTATGTGCAGGAGACGTTGGAGAGGCGTATCATCCCCTATCTGACCACTTACTACGACACCACAGACCATTTCATGTATATGATGCACCACAACAAGCGGGCACGACGCATGAAGGTGAGGGTGAGGACGTATGTGGCAAGTCATCTGACCTTTCTGGAGGTGAAGAACAAGAACAACCATGCGCGGACGAAGAAAAAGAGGATTGAGGTGCCGAGTCAGGATGATTTCCGAGGCGTGGAGGGTGCGCATGAGCTGGTGCAGCGAAAGACGGGTCTTGACCTTGACAGGCTGAATGCGGTGGTGAGAAACCAGTTTGAGCGTGTGACGTTGGTGAACAAGGGAAAGACGGAACGCCTGACGATTGACTTCAACATCGGTTTCCACAATTTCGAGACGGGGCATGACCACGGGACTGACCAGTTGGTCATCATCGAACTGAAACGTGACGGTAACGTGTTCTCGCCTGTGTGCAACCTGCTGAGGGATATCCACGTACATCCCACCGGCTTCTCGAAATGCTGCATCGGCATGGCGCTCACCGACCCTGATCTGAAACAAAACAACTTCAAACCCAAACTCCGCAATCTGGAGAAAATCAACGGAAGAAAATTTATAGACCACGAATTATAAAACTAAAAACTATAAACTAAAAACTAATAGTGATAATTACCAACCATCCGGACTGCAAGTAACTTAAACTTTTAACTTTTAGTTTTTAACTTTTAACTTTCAAATAATAATGGATGCTCTTAACGACTTTTTTGCAGTGCTGTCAAGTGATACGTGTAGAATCCTTGACTTGTTCCTGCGACTGATTATCAACACTGTGTTCACCATCATCATTGCCCGCGCCTTCTACTTCCCGAAGGCACGCCGTCGTGATTTCTTCTTCACCTACATCTTGGTGGGTTTCTGTATCTTCATGCTGATTCACCTGATGGGCGATGCGAAGATCAAGACTGGTATCGCAATGGGTCTGTTCGCCATCTTCTGCATCATGCGTTACAGAACTGAGTCTGTGCCAATCCGTGAGATGACGTATCTCTTCCTCATCATCTCGCTGGCTGCCATCAATGGTCTTGCATGGGCTGCCGACATCAGCCCGAAGCACCCTGAGTTTGCTGGTCCGCTGATGACGAGTATGGGTGAGTTGCTGCTGACAGATGCTGTGTTTGTGCTGGGTGTGTGGATTGCTGAAGCTAACAAGTTGGTGAAGAGCCTTTCGTCGAAATATATCAAGTATGACAAGATAGACCTCATCAAACCATCGATGCGCAAGGAACTCATCGAGGACTTGAAGGCACGTACAGGATTGGACATCACCAGCGTGTCCATCGGCTCCATCGACTTCCTGAAGGATATGGCCCTCATCAAGATCTACTACAATACGGATGAGGAGGATGAGTCTGCACAGAAAATGCCAAAGGAATATGCCTAGCCAGCCTACGCGCTGGGCGGTTTTCACTCCAAACAGAAAACTTATGAAAAAGATACTTCTACTTTTAGTTTTTAGTTTTTCGTTTTTAGTTTCCTTTGCCCAAAGCGATGACTTCGGCATGGATTTCTCGGTGGATGTTGAGAAGAAGTTACGTCCTGGTACACATGTTAATGTGGAGGGTGGCGTGCGCACGATGGATCATACCAAGAAGGTGGATCGTTGGACGGTGGGTGTAGGTGCAGACCAACGTCTCTACACCAATGGGACTTTTGACCTGAAGGCAGGTTTGAAATGGGAATATATGTGGATGAACTACCCAGAACAGACGAACGATAAGTATGAGGACTTTGAGTACTTTGACGGGGAGACTACCACGACGAAAACGGAATACATGGGGTACAATCATCGTCACCAATTCTGGAGAGGCCGTCATCGCACCAGCGTGAGCTTGACGGCAGGCTATCAACCCAACAAACGGTGGAGTTTCTCTTGGAAGGAGATGGTGCAGTATTCGCACTTCAACAAAGCCACCACGACGATGGATCGCTATCGTGAGGATGACGATACTGAGGGCTTGTATGTTCTGCAACCTGATAACGTCAAGGAGTACAAAGCCAAGGACAGGACATTGCTGCGCTCTAAACTGGGTGTGGATTACAACATCCGAAAATGCCCTGTTGACCCTTATGTGTCGGCTGAATATGGTTGTGGACTCAACTACACCACCAACAAGTGGAAGTTTACGGCAGGTGCTGACATCAAATTGAACAAACAAAATAAGATAGACGTATTCTATCGTTATCAAACGGAAGATGATGAGGACGAACCTAACGGGCATTTCATCGGCGTTGGTTACAATCTCGAATTCTAACACAAAAGACACAATGATATGAAAAAGATGCTTTCACTGATGGCAGTACTTGCATTGGGTGCATTGACTGCTGAGGCTGAAGATTTCAACCTGTATTATGTGGCCAAGGATGGTACTGTAGCCACACAGAAATGGGAGGTGAATAAACTCCAGAAGATTACCTTTGAGGAGGGTAAAATGCATGTGATAGCCAAGGATGGCTCTACCACGGACGTTCCTACTGCTGGCATTCAGAAGCTGGTCTTCAATACCGAGAAGGGAATCACAGGCATTGAAGAGATACAAGATGAGAACCAAAATCAAGCGAAGGAGGAAGTGTATGACTTGATGGGGCGTAAACTCGACATCGCCATTGATCAGCTTCCCAAAGGCATTTATATCATAGCTGGAAAAAAGACCCTCATAAAATAAGAAGAAATAAGAAGAACAACAATGAAAAAGATATTCTCTCTTTTGGTGTTGAGTTGCATGCTGTTAGCATCCCGTGCACAAGACGTTTACATCTGTAAGGATGGTGACTATACCAAAATGAAACTCAGTGAAGGATTGGCCATCGACCTGAATGATGCGCCTGATTCCATCACCTTCACCAAACCTGCTCTCCCCATCGTGGTGGAGGTGGTATATAATGGTACAGAAGCAACTGTCACCATTCCCAAGTGCATGAAGGACAGTGTGACCTGCACGAGGGTGAATGGAAGCAACTCGTACGTGTTCCTTGAATATAAAGGCAGTACCGATGAAGTCATCTATGATGTGAAGGGTAGCAGCGATAATGGTGCGCTCATCATCAAGAGTGACTACAAGATGCAGGTCAACCTCAACAACGTGTCGCTCACTTCTACCTGTGGTGAGGCCTTGCGATTCAAGTGCGGTAAGCGTATCGCATTGGTGATGGCTGATGGTTCTGTGAACACTTTCAAAGATTCGCAAGATAAGGGTGTCACCCCAGACCCATTGGACAACCACAAGGCGTGCATTTACACGAAGGGACATATAGAACTGTCGGGTGCAGGTACGCTGAACGTGACGGGTAATTACAACCACGCCATTGCCACTAAGGAGTACTTCAAGGTGAAGAAGTCTGTCAAGGCCATCAATATTTTGGGTGCAGTCAGTGATGCCATCCATGCAGGCGAGTATTTCGCCATGAATGGTGGCGTACTGACCATTAACGAAACCACCCTTGGTGATGGTGTGCAGGTGGAATTCAAGACAGATGATGAGGGTGATAAGGTGGTGGATGAGGAGAACACTGGTGAAGTCATCATCAATGGCGGAACTCTCAACATCACGATGGCATCGACTGAGGACGCAAAGTGTATCAAGTCAGATGGTAATGCGACCATCAATGGTGGTACGCTCTTGCTTCATGCCACAGCCAATGGTTCGCGTGGTATCCAGGCTGGTGGCGCTCTGACCATCACACAGGCAGAAGATGCTACGACGGATATTACCATCTATGCGGAGGGAGGCAAGTGTACCCTCAGTAGCGACAAGGACGATCCAGACAAGTGCATGGGCATCAATGTGGATGGCAACTCCACTATCGATGCTGGCACCATCAACATTACTGCTTCAGGTGCCAGCGCGAATGGATTGAAATGTGATCGTAACCTGACCGTCAATGGAGGAAATATGACCATTGCTGCCACAGGTACCAGCTCTAACGGCATGAAGATTGGTCTCAATGTGACCTTTACGGGTGGTACCACGAAAGTGACCAACTCAGGCTCTAAGAGCAAGGGCATTGTTTACAGTGGCAAGAAGAGTGTCGCTGAGGGAACGGTCAGTGCTTCATGGACTTATAAACAATAAGTTTATTCTGCTTCGAATCTGTGCATCAATGGGGTGATTTCTTTCGCCTCACCAAAACTCTTAATGATACGTGCACCTTCTGCATCGGACACTTTCTTGTCGTCCTTGTAGTAGGTGCTTATCATATCCTCCTTCTGGTAGTTGTAATCCTGCTGATCAGCGAAGCGGAACACGGGTCTGCTGTTTTCCAACTTCGTGTAATCGACATGGAAGCAACCAGTGCCACAACTGCCAGCTGAACCGACCACGTTGTTCTCAAAGAAGATGAGGTGGGTCTTGAAGTACGTGGAGGCCACCATCTTGATGTCGTTCTCGCCATTGATGGCGAAGATAGCCTGATTGTCTCCATTATCTGTGGAAACCCACAGTTCTGGGTTGTTGTCCTCATCGAAGTCATAAAGAGCCAGCTTGGTGAATTTGACATCGGGTATCTCGTAGGTGGCGTCGTATAGCTTCTTCATCTTGTCAAAGTGCTCGATGGTGGTGCCTGACCACACAGGCTCCATGCCGTTCCACTTGTAGGTCTGCTTGATGGAGAAGCCCCAATGCATCATGTACTCACTCACCACCACGTCCTTGCCCTTCTGGGGCAGGTTGATGTGAACCATATCCACACTGGGGTCTGGGTAAGAGCCCATGAAATGCACCAGCTGGGAATTAAATTCAGGAGTGAGCGTGCCTTTTGTGGCATCGTAGTCGTAGAAGAGTGCGATGGGGTGGGGAACCAATCCGTGATAACGGGTATAGACCACAGCAAAGAGCTTGTGACCGTTCGAGCGTTTCCACACGCAGGCTTGAAGGTCCTCGCCATCGTCGCCTAACTCACCAGCGCTGACAAAGCCGTTGGGAGTGTCCACCACAAAGTGATACTCATTGTCCTGTGCCGCAGGATTCGTGCCGTCTTTCAGGATGGCGGTGGCAGGAGCTGTACGCCATGTGTTGTTGAAGGCAGTAAGCAATGGCAAGATATTGCCACTCTTCACGCCAGTGATGGTCTTCTTCGCCCATCCTGTACGGATTTCGTCTGTAGTGTAGTTCTTCTGGGCAAAAGCCACTACAAGTAAGCAACTGAATGCTAATAGAATAAGAGTCCTTTTCATATTAATAAGATTATTTATTTTTTGAAGTTTAATTGGAAGTTAAATTGGAAGTTTAATTGGAAGTTAAAGTGGAAGTTAAAGTGGAAGTTAAAATGGAAGTTAAGCGCTACGCGCAGGACGTATGTATTGTCAATCGGTATCGTCCTTTTCTACTCCCTCTTCCACTCCCTCTTCTACTTCCTAATTATCATTTATCATTTATCATTTATCATTTAGCGCAGCGCCTCCATACCACCTTCATCTCCGTGTTCTCGAAGTCGATGCCCTCTTCGATTTTCTTGGCTTCAGCCTCTGTGATTTCCGTTTCGTTCAGGTAGTATTCATGGTTCTCCTCCACTTGGAAGTCAGTGAAATCATACTCCAGATGACTGTCCCTCACGATGGCGTAATGGTTGAAGTAGGAAGGACCACCAGCAGGGAAGCCGACACCTACCCATCCCTTGCCAAACGATGGACGCTTGCCCTCGGTCTCTGTGATGATCAGCACGGGCTCGCCCTCATCGTCAAAGCAGAAGATGGCACCATCCTCGTCATTTGCCGAACGGAGCCACACCTCGCTGATACCATCCTCGTCAATGTCGATGAAGGCATATTTCGTCAGTGTCTCGTGAATATCGTCCAAGTCCTCTTCTTCATACATCTCTTGGAACTGTGCCCAATACTTCTCCACATCGATCTGTTGAGAGTTGAGGGTTGAAAGTTGAGCGTCTTCCGTTGTCTGTAGCGTATCAACAGCCAAAGAATCAGCAGCTTCCGTATCTGTATCAGCATTGCTGCCTTGTTTGCATCCCATCAACAAGGGAAGAAGCAAAGTCATTACATAAATGATATTCCTTTTCATCTTTATTGAATTTGTTATTCATGAAAAATAAAATTAAAACCCTTTCTCAGGTACTCAGCCTGAGTCTTCACATACTTCTCATCGAAGAATGCACCCCATTCAGTATTCACCTTCACATCCTTGTGCGCCAAGGAGCCATCCTTGTAGAAATAGTAGCGTCCTTCATTCTTGGAGGCATCACCATTCTCCTCATAGGCATAGGCAAAGACCAACTTGCCCGTCTCCTCATCCAACAGATATTCCTCGTAGAGCTTGCGAGCCCCCGAGTTGTACGAGTCGCTGACGAAATAAGGCTTATGTCCCAGGAGTATTCCCTCCTCATCATCCACGGCATCCATGTAGTACTTAATGTAGTGTTTGATGGGACCAGCCCCAGGTGCCATATAGTTGTAGGTCACCTCCATATTGCTCTTGGCAGGGTAATCCTCCTGGTCGTTATACGCCATGCGTTCCTTCGCTTCTGTATAGAGCTTCCTCACCTCTGCCACACGCTCCTTCGCCTTGGCAGAGGTCTGTGCCTGCATGGTCAGTGCCATCATCAACAGGATTCCATAAATAGTAATTCTTTTCATATCCATCCGTTTCGGTTCGTTCTTAATTCGGGGGCAAAGGTATGAATGTTTTTTGGTTCCACCAAATTTTCAACTCTCTTTAACCTTCTAAAGCTTGTTGTGGCTCCTACGCCTCCTTCAGAGGCTAGGAAAAACAATAATTACCAACAATTACCAATAATTTATTCCAATAATTATTGTTTTAGACGAACACGAATTAATCGAATAGTACGAATCAATCTTGATGGAATACGTTTTAATTTGGACTGAAGAACTCTGAAAGTTCACTTTCAAGATTCTTCGGATCAAATGAAAAACCCTTATTCACTCTGCAAGATGAATAAGCCATTGATGTGAGTGATGTATGGTGAAAGTTTATTTTCAAAAATACATCTACCACCATCAATGTTCCATCAAGAGACTAAATATTTCTGTGATTTCCGTGATTTCTGTGTGACATAAAATAATTAACGAATAATTAATGGTCAATTACATGATAATTAATGTTGAAGTAAACATATAATTCCCCCATTAATTTTCAATTTTCACTTTTCAATTCTCAATTTAATTGCGGCAAGCCGCCGAAAGAAAAATATAAAAAAATAGGAAAAAATAAAGAAAAAGCTTAAGTTTGTTTTTTTATATTTTTACTTGTTTTTACCTATTTTTTCTTCGGCGCCAACGGCGCAACACAACACCGCGTCAGCGCCCCGCTAACCTCTCACCTCTCACCTCTAACCCCTAACCTCTAACCTTTACCTCATTTATCATTTATCATTTATCATTTATCATTTAGCGCAGCGCCCCGCTAACCTCTAACCTTTACCTCATTTATCATTTATCATTTATCATTTAGCGCAGCGCCCCGCTAACCGTTATATTTTTTCACTTTAACCATCATCAATTTATGGAAAAGAAAACAACTAATCATCAGTTTAGGAATACCAACAACTTCCTGAATTACGCCGTATCAGAGGCATTGCATTTAAAAGAGATGGGACGTTTCAGCGTGGCAAACAACCATGCCTGTGCCCACCGTCGTTTCGCCGATTTTCTGCAGAGTGTCGGACAGAAGGATGTGTCCTTCAAGAAGATGAAACCTGACTTGCTGGCAGACTTCGAGGGATGGTTGAAGTCCCGTGGCATCTGCCGCAACACCTCCTCCTGCTACCTGCGCTCCCTGAGTGCTGTCTGGAACAAGGCCGTGCGTGATGGACTGGCAGAAGGCAATCCCTTCATGGGCACCTACAGGGGTGTGTCGAAGACGAGGAAACGATCCATCGACACGGACAGCCTCTGTCGTCTGCGGAGTCTCGACATCGAGGCAGTGCTGACAGACAATGGTCAAAAGGCTGTCGGCACGAGACGTCGTCAGCACATCGACCGTCTGCTGTTCTCTCGCGACCTCTTCCTCTTCAGCTTCTGCTCACGAGGACTCACCTTTGTCGATATGGCATTCCTCAAAAAGACCGATGTCAAGGGTGATGTCATCTCCTATGTCAGACGTAAAACAGGACAACGCATCGAGGTGCATGTCGAGCCCCAGATGCGTGACATCATCAGCCGCTATCCTACCGACACGCCCTATTTGTTTCCCATTCTCACGGAACAGCATGACCAAAGGAAGATGTACCACCAGTACCAGAGTGCTATCCACCTGTATAACAAGGCGCTCGGCGAACTGGGCACCATGCTTGGTGGACTGAAACTCACGTCCTATGTGAGCCGTCACAGCTGGACCACGATGGCACGTCAGGATGGAATGGGCATGTCCGTCATCAGCCAAGCCCTGGGGCACGATTCTGTCCGCACGACAGAGATCTACATCAGGTCGCTCGACGGGAACATCATCGACCAGGCCAACCACACACTCCTGGAGCATGTGTTCAAAAACGAAACCAGGAACAATCCAAATTCTGGCTAAAAAAATCGTTACAACTCTTCGCAAGAGGTGTAAACCAAAAAGAGATTCGTCTCGCTAACCGCCTTAACCTTTAACCGTTATTATTTGGAGTTAAAATGGAAGTTAAAGTGGAAGTTAAGCGCTACGCGCAGGACGTATCTATTGTCAATCGGTATCGTCCTTTTCTACTCCCCCTTCTACTCCCCCTTCTACTCCCTTTTCTACTTCCCCTTCTACTCCCTACTTTTCCTAAAATCTCTTAAAAAAGAATAAATTATACGCAGTTGTATTATACGTATGCGTATAATTTTATATCTTTGCATAAAATTTCAGGTTAGAATAAAGGGTAACCGCTAACCGTTACCCTCACCCCTTCCCTCTCACCCCTCAATTATTATTGGCCCCAATTATTGGCAATTATCGGTAATTATTGTTTTTCCCAGCCTCTGAAGGAGGCGCAGGAGCCCACACTAACGAATAATTTCCCAATAATTTGGTAGAATTAAAAATAATCTCTACTTTTGCACCAAATTGGAATAAAAAGATATGGCAACAGATAAGATTCGATATGTAGTGGCACTCATCGCAGAATTTGCTGCGCATTTTGGACTGACGACTGTGCAAGCTGTTAGCTACCTCAGCCGTTATAAGGCACTGGAACTCTACGACCGGCAATACGGCTATCTGCACACACAGTCTTTTGAGTCAAACGTACGTGACTTGTCTGCTTACTGTCGCAGGATGGGAGGTGAGTTATGATGATTCTATGATCGTGCGATAGAAAAATTGCAGCCATATGAATGTAAATGAGCAGGATTTCAATTTTATGGTTGAAGGCATTGTCTCCGACTTGATTCAGATGCTGATAGACCGTGAACACTATTCTCTGTCTGAGGCTGTAGAAGCTGTATACAACTCCAACATCTATAGTGCGTTGCAGCGCCCTTCGTCGGGTCTATATGCCCAAAGTTCTGGCTATGTGTACCAATATTTAGGCAAGGAACTGAAAAAATAATCCGTCTAATCCGTCCAATCCGTGTTCGCCTAAAAAAGACTATTTTTGGCCCCAATTATTGGCAATTATCGGTAATTATTGTTTTTCCAAGCCTCACCAAGAGGCGCAGGAGCCAAGCCACACACCGCACCAGCCTCTCGCTAACCCCTAACCGCTAACCTCTAACCGATTACATGTCAACTATCAACTTGATAACCCTTTAACCGTTACCTCCCTCTTATCATTTCAAACTTTCGGGCTAAATCCACGAAAAAACACCACATTTAGCCCAAAAGTCTGCATTTTTCTATATGTTTTTTTGTAGATTTTTGAAGGAATCTTTTGTGGAATAATAAAAAAGGTATATCTTTGCACGAAAAGAAAAGAATTATGGCAACTGTAAAAACCGTATTTAATCCAATCCAGTTGCATCTGCTTGAGATGTTCAACTACTGTGAAAATGAGAAGGCCATGTCTGAACTGAAAGACGTGTTAGCAGACTTTTACGCCCGTCAGGTGCAGGAAGAGGCTGACCGTTTGTGGGAAGAAGGCACTCTTAACGGTGAAGCCATTGAACGTATCTTGAATGAACATTGGCGTACTCCTTATAATGAAAACGTATGAGACGTATTGTCATCGATACGAATTGCCTTCTAGCCATTCTGCCATCCAACAGCCCATATCATAAGGTGTGGACGAATTTTTTAGAGCAGAGACTGGAATTGTGCGTGTCTAATGAGGTGCTTACTGAATATGAAGAGATTCTTTCATTGAAGACCTCTCCTCATTTTGCCAATGTCATTATCAAAACTCTGATCAATAAGCACAATCTGATAAAGGTTTCGCCCACATGGCGTTTCCACCTAATAGATGCAGATCCTGATGATAATAAGTTTGTTGATTGTGCTTTGTGTGGACAGGCCGAATTTCTTGTATCAAACGACAAGCATTTCTCGGTTCTTCATCAGATTAATTTCCCGCAATTGCATTTACTCAAATTGCAAGATTTTGTAAAAGAGCTATAATCACATTTTCACCTCTTACCTCTCACCCTCCCTCCCTGATGGAGTAGTCTTTCCCAAAGACAACTTTATCTCCTAGGGGGATAAAGGTTTTCATTGGAAATGAAAGGTTCTAAGAGCTTGTTCTTAAGATTTTCAGTTCAAGTGAAAACGTTCTCCATCAAAAATCTGTAAGATTCGTGTCATTCGTGTTCGCCTAAAAAAGACTATTTTTGGCCTCAATTATTGGCAATTATCGGTAATTATTGTTTTTCCCAGCCTCAGAAGGAGGCGCAGGAGCCAACCCACACACCGCACCAGCCTCTCGCTAACCGCTAACCTCTAACCGCTAACCTATTACATGTCAACTATCAACTGTCAACTTGATAAGACCGCTCCCCGCTAAATATTTCCCCAACATTTAAGTATTTTCGGAGATTTTCAACAAAAACATTTTGGTATTTTCGGAGATTTTTACCAAAAACATTTGCGTAACCCGAAAAAAAAAAGCCATCTTTGCACAGGTCGTCTGGAGACGCTCTTTATGGAAATCCCGTCTCAGCTCAGTCAAACAAACAACCGCTATAAACCATACGCCGTGCTGGGTGATGTCGATGACGATAAACTGCTGGAATTGCTGAAAGACCTTGAAGACAGCAAGACGACACTCTTCTCCTATCATTCCAATGACCCCAACGTGGGCATGTCGCTGACCAAGGACAGATCCAAGTTTAAGATATTCTGTGCAGACACCGGCCTGTTCGTCACACTTGCATTCTGGGACAAAGACCATACAGAGAACGTCATCTACCAGAAACTGCTGAATGACAAACTGAGCACTAATCTGGGCTATGTCTATGAGAACATCATTGCACAGATACTGGCAGCTTCAGGCAACAAGCTGTATTACTACACATGGCCAAAAGACGAGAATCACAATTATGAGATTGATTTCCTCCTCTCACGAGGCGCAAAGCTTCATCCGATTGAGGTCAAATCATCCGGTTACAGGTCTCACAAGTCTCTCGATGTCTTCTGCCAGAAGTTTTCACATATAGTCGACCGACGGTATCTGATCTACACCAAGGACCTGAAAAAGGATGAAGAAACCAATCTGCTTCCTGTTTATATGACCCCATTCCTGTGAAGTTCACCTCTCACGCTTCTTTTTCCCGAACACGAATCTGACGAATAATCCGAATCAATCTTGATGGAATAACGTTCAAACCCTTATTCATCTTGCAGAGTGAATAAGATTTTTCAATTGAAAGAATAATTCTGCAAGCTCGCTTGCAAGATGATTCTAACAAATGAAAAAATATTCCATCAGTCATAATTATTTCTGCGATTTCTGCGATTTCTGCGGGACAATAAATAAAATCAGTGTGATCTGTGCAATCTGTGTGAGAAAATATTTCTGTGATTTCCGTGATTTCTGTGTGACATGAACAAATAATTTTTCACTTTTTAAGGTTCAAAATGTAAAAATACACCCATTATTTGTATTTTCAAATATAAATTCATATCTTTGCGGCATTAAATAAAGATATTTATGAAACAAGCAAAGTTGTTCAAACAAGACATTGCCATTCAGGCTATTCTGTATATTCTACAGAAGATGGGTGGCACGTGTGACATCCACCGTTGTCACAAGATCTTGTATTTTTCCGACAACGAGCACTTGTCGAAATACGGACGTTCCATCACTGGAGATGCTTATGTACGGATGGACTTTGGCCCTGTTCCTACATGTATCTACGATTTGTTTAAGGCTGTAAGGGGAGACAGTTTTTTTGCCTCGCAGGTCGATGACGTCCGTCGCAACTGCTTCCATTTCATCAACAACAAGGATATAACAGCCACCGCGCTGCCCGACATGAGTTACTTGTCGGATAGTGATGTGGAGATGCTCAACAAGTATATAGCCCAGCTAAAAGACAAGGACTTTAGTGAGGTGTCCGATGCTTCACACGGTTATGCATGGTCACATACAGCTCAGAATGGAGTGATTAGCGTACGCGATCGTCTAACGGAGATGGGTGACAGTGACGAGTATATTAAGTATATTGAAGAGCAGATGCGAGCTGAGGAGGCCGTGGTATAATGGAGATCCCTGTAACTGCTATTGCCGACAGCATCCAACGCGGAGATATCTTGCTGTCTGAGTTTGATGGTATTGACCACCGGAAGTTTTTCGTAGTGATGGGTGTAAGTAAGGACAAGATTTGTGGATTCTTCTTTATTAATTCAAACATTCATCCAGCGATATTCAACAAACAGGAACAATTGAATCTTCAATATCCTTTATTACATCGCGACTATGAATTTCTGAAGTACGATTCTTTCCTTTGTGCCTCAACTGTCATAGAGCGTCGGGTATCAGACATCTCAGAGGGTATCCGTAACCGAACTACAATGGTGATTGGACACATGAAAGAGGAGCACATCACAGATGTTATTGAGATGGTGAGAGCATCGAACGTCATCAGTGAACGGCACAAAAGACTCTACTTTTACGATCAAGCCCCCGCTAACCGCTAACCCCTAACCGCTAACCGCTAACCCCTAACCCCCACACCGCGTCAGCCCCGCTAACCGCTAACCCCTAACCGCTAACCGCTAACCCCTAACCCCTAACCGATTATAGCTCACAATGGACAAATTTACTTTTTTCGATTTAAGAGTATACAAAGAGGCAAAGACCTTGGTGAGAGAGGTATATATTTTGCTGGAAAAGTTTCCCAAGTGTGAAGTGTATGCATTGGGAGATCAGTTGCGCAGGGCTGTAGTTTCAGTACCTTCAAATATAGCGGAAGGATCTGGCAGATTTTCTGTCAAAGAAAAAATACATTTCATCGAGATTGCCTACGGTTCATTGACCGAAACGCTTTGTCAGCTTGATATAGCCCATGATCTGGAATATATCAATGATGCAGAATTCGAAACAGAAAAAGAGAGAATCGATACAATTGCCAAGCAGTTATCAGGATTACGCTCATCATTCCAGCAGCAACTCACTACCCGCTCACCCCTCACCCCTCACCCCTAACCCCTAACCCCCACACCGCGTCAGCCCTCTCGCTAACCGCTAACCCCTCACCCCCACACCTCGCTAACCGCTAACCCCTAACCGCTAACCCCTAACCCCTAACCGCTCTCTCACCCGCTAACCGCTAACCCCTAACCTCTAACCGCTCTCTACCCCCCCCAAACCCCTAACCCCCACACCGCGCTAGCCTCTCGCTAACCGCTAACCGCTAACCGCTAACCTCTAACCCCTAACCCCACACACCGCGTCAGCCCTCGCTAACCGCTAACCTCTAACCGCTAACCGCTCTCTAACCCCCACATCGCGTCAGCCCTTCTCTAACCGCTAACCGCTAACCGCTAACCGTTATTTTCCCCCCTTAACCGTTATTTTTCACTTATTTTTCAATTTTCAATTCTCAATTTTCAATTTAATTAAGAAAAAATTCGTACCTTTGCAACCCAATTGTGCATTGATACATGCACGACGGAATTTACCCCCCCATTTGCATTGCAAATCAGGGGAATACAGGTTCTTTTGTCAGTCAATAAGAAAAGTCACTACTTATTCTGGAAATTGAGGGTGGACTATGTCCGCTTGGCAAAAGCACTGATGGACAAAAAATTGATTTGTTTCTGACAGAAGCCGAGGGACAAAGAGAGGAGATTATGCACTTATGAGAACAGCTATACGTAAAGAAAACAAGCTCCATTGGTTTGTCATGACCTGCAAGCGACCAGAGTTGATCGACGACTGTCTTGACAAATACAATGCAGACGTGGAGACCAGACCAGACGAGAAGGTGCCCAACTCCTTCATCCCCTCCATCGCCATCATGCGCAAGGAACTCCGAGGCAGCATCCGCAGGTTCATCTTCCTGCAGGTACGTCCCTCAGGACTCGAGAAACTGCGCACTCAATACTGGAACATCGGTGACACCCATCTCACCCACTACCGCGATGGTGAAGGTCAGGAGATCACCATCCGTGACGACATGATGCAGCGATTCATCAATGGCTGCATGGTCTATGGACAGAAATTCGAGCTGCACACCAAAGATACCGACTTTGTCGAAGGCATGAAGGTCACCATCAACGAAGGCACCTTCAAGGGACTCGAAGGAGAAGTGTACAACGTCCATTTCAAAGGCGACGGCGTCAGCTTCAGCATCGCCATCAAATTCTTCGCCAACGACCAGTACATCCACATCCACGACCGCACCCCCGACTTCGTCACCCTCCACGACCGCGACTCCATCATCTTCGATGCCAACTTCATCGACCTCATCGAAACCTCCCTCCTCACCATCCTCTCCCGCAGGGTGAACAAGAAAAAGGCAGACGACGCCACCCTCGCCAAGGAAGACCAGCAGCTCACCCACTTCCTCTACCTCCGCCATGCCATCATCGACGACCCCCAACTCAACTACCGGCTCGACGCCCTCATGTCCATCAGCGCCACCCTCAGCAAAAGTGCCCAGGAAAAATCCAGATACAACAGCATCATCAAACAAAACATCAAAACCCTCCGCCAGGAGGAACCCGACATAACCACCCAAACCGCCCTCGCGTACCAGCTCACCGCCCTCTACCTCAGCACCCGTGACGCCCAGTACCGCGACGAACTCAAACCCCTCGTGCTCCACCAACTCCCCGAGCACCCCGCCCTCCGCAAATTCCTCTCGTTAGTCAGGAAGGGGTAACGGTTACCGCTAATCGCTAACCGCTAATCGCTAATCGCTAACCGCTAACCGCTAACCGATTATCTCACACCGTTAAATTAAGATTATTCGTCAATTATTTGACATCCGCCCCAAAAGCAAGACTTTTCGGGGGAGATGTCAAAATTGGCTGTTTACTGTAATTTCCTTTCCCTTCAAGTTAAGGTTAGGGTTAAGGTTAAAACATTTCCCCGAAAAATTTGGATGTTTCCTGAAATTCATTTATCTTTGCATCGAAATAGAACGAAAACATGGATGTACAATTCGATAAGACAAAGGCTTTGAATACCCTTCTGTATGTGGCCAATCGCATACGGCGTAAGGACTTTCATAAGATATTCAAGATTATATACTTTGCCGAACGTCAGCATCTGGCAGACTGGGGCAAGCCCATTACTGGCGACATTTATATCGCCATGGAAGCCGGTCCTGTTCCATCTCGAATGTACGACATGCTTAAAATGGTACGTGGTGATTCCTATCTCCCGGACACAGAAGGATTAGGAAACTATTTCCAAGTAGAGGATTGGATGTATGTACGTCCATTGGTAGATGCCGACCTGAACAAACTCTCCCGCAATGAGCAAGAGGCTTTAGACGACTCTATCCGCAAGTATTCCCAGTTGTCCTATGACGAAATCAAAGAAAAGTCACATGATGTAGCTTGGCGTTCCACAGCTCGTGATTACTCAATCAAGTGGGAAGACATCGCCCGTGAGGCAGGACTTGATTCTGCGGATATGGAATGTATCAATGAGCATTCCGCATTAGAGGCGGCACTGAATTAATACACCTAAAGTTAGGATGAACACTTTTTCATCGATTGACAATCTTCGTGGACTTTCCATTGTTCCTGGCTCAGTGTTTTTGGGACCTTGGGCGGACATCGATCATGAGAAATTCCTTATCATAGCAGGTGTGTCAAAGGATAGGATTCTGGTATGCTCAGTTATGATTAACTCACAAATCAATCAATACATTCTGAAACGTCCGCGCCTCTTGGAGTGTCAAGTCGAGTTGGATGGAAACGACTATGATTTTCTTTCGCATGACTCCTATGCCAATTGTGCTCAACCCATAAAAGCAAAGCTTGAAGTTTTCATGCTTAAAGCCTTCAAGTATTGTGGTCTTCTCACCGACTCAGATTTGAAAGAAGTCCAACAGCAGATTATCAACAGCGGCACTCTGACAGCAGATGAAATAAGCATGTTCTTTAATGCTTGAAAAACGAGGAAGGAAATATTTATCAATTATAATGTAAGCGTCCGAACCTTGGACAGGACTTGATTTTGTGCTGTTGAAACAACATTCCTCCCCCACCATTGGGCAATAATAGCAACAAAACTTTTTCCTCAAAAAAATTAGCGTAACGACTTGAAAAAGTGGTGTTACGCTCAAGTGGTGGTTTATTGACTAATGATTGGGATCGATTTATTTGCAGGTGCAGGTGGTTTAAGCCTTGGTGCAGAGATGGCAGGCATCCATGTCGTCGTAGCGATTGAACAAGAAAAGAATGCTGCTGCAACATATAGAAAGAACCATCAGAACACAATAGTCATCAATGATGATATACATAAAGTGGATGTAACAGATTTGATGCTTGGCCAAGATGATACGTTAATAGTATTTGGAGGCCCTCCTTGCCAAGGTTACTCTTATTCCAACAAAAAGACAAGAACTGTAGATAATCCTAACAACACTCTGTTTGTTGAATTTTTTAGAGTCGTAAAAGAATGTCAGCCTTCATGGTTTTTGTTTGAGAATGTTGAGGGATTCAAGCAATTTCAAAATGGTGAAGTACGAGAAAATGTAAAACGAAAATTTGAACAAATTGGTTATAATGTGACTGACGCAATCCTTCTGGCATCTAGATTTGGTGTACCTCAAAACCGACACCGTTATATTATGATTGGAAATAATAGAGGGATAGATTTCTCTTTTCCAGAGGGAACTGATGAAAAGTTTACAGTTGAAGATGCTATTTCAGATTTACCTGAACTCCAAAATGGAGAAATGACAGAGTCCTTACCTTATAGATATCAGGCAAATAAGGCAAGCAAATATGCCCGTTTGATGAGAAAAGGCAGTAAAACCTCTAAGCAGAACTTCGTCTCTAAAAATGAAGACTATGTGATTGAACGTTATAAGTATATTAGTCAAGGACAAAATTGGCGAGCCATACCAGATGAGATGATGCAGAACTATGCAAATAAGAATAACTGCCATAGTGGTATTTATCGCCGCTTGATAGCATCCAAGCCGTCTGTGGTAATTTCGAATTACAGGAAGAATATGCTGATTCATCCCTATGAGGATAGAGGACTTTCTGTAAGAGAGGCTGCTAGATTACAGAGTTTTCCTGATTCTTATCTCTTTGAAGGGAGCATACAAAAAATGCAGCAACAAATTGGCAATGCGGTTCCGCCATTATTGGCCAAGGCTGTATTTGAGCACATTATTAGGGCTGATAATTGTATTTGATTATGAATCTTGAAGAATTTTTTTATAGTTGTGAAGCAGATTTAAAAAAGTTCCCGAATCGGCACAACTATGTTGCAAAATATAAGGAATTTAAGCAGTTTATGGATGAACAGATTCATCCTAATGTCGTTTATATGACTCATAGATTAGAATCCGAGGTTGATTTGAATGATCATAGTTCAAAGCACATAGAAATGATTATCCGTAAGGTCTCAATGATACTTTGGGAAGAAAATGATACATGTAACTTGATGCTGAATCCATATGAAATGTTCATTCTCCTCATGGCGATTCAAATCCATGATGCAGGTCATATATATGAAGGAAGATACAAGCATGCAGAAAACGCTTACAAATTATTGTCCCAACTTAACCAATATACAGTAACTACGCCAGAAAGTGTTTTAATCAATAAGATTGCGAAGGCACATTCAGGGAAAAACGACCCAATAGGAAATCTTGGTGAGGATACTGAGATATCGAGCATTCGAGTTCGTACTAAATTGTTGGCAGCTTTACTTCGTTTTGGCGATGAACTAGCTGACGAGTATTCCAGAGCTTCGAGCTATCGGTTAGATCAAAATATGGTATCGGAAAAAAGTAAACTTTTCCATGCCTATTCGCAGTGCTTATATTCCTTTACACCACGAGTGTCCAGCCATAATGTGCTGATGCAATTCAGTTTGAATAAATCAATGTGTGTTAACACTTATAAAAAAACTGTAGCCGGTAAAGATAAAGATATTTATTTATTGGATGAGATTTATACTCGTACTACAAAAACGTTTTTGGAGTGCATGTATTTTAACCGTTTTGTTCCAGTAGAGATTCGATTATCGTCTGTTAGTGTGACTGTTAGTTTTTATGACGAAAAGGCACTTCAAGAATTCTATCCATCGATAAAGTATAGAATAGAAGAGAAAGGATATCCTACAATCAATGAAGATAGTATATTCTCTTTGTGTGGCAATGATTTGATACGAAACGGTAAGCAACTTAATGGTACATTCGTGAGAGAAGAGGTGGAAAAATTACAAACAAATGATTAATCCTTTTGAAATAAAAACACCAGAACAGAATTCAGCGAAAGATATTGTCGAATTGTTTGTTGATGTTTTTCCTGATTTTGGCCAAATACTAGAGAAAGGTCATACTTTTCTAAATGGTCCTAGAGGGTCTGGTAAGAGTATGATGTTCAGATATATGCAGCCTGATTGTCAGATGCTTGTCAATGAATGCCAGGCCAAAGACCTTGAATATTTTTCTGTATATGTTGGTATCAAGCAGACGAGTATCAATAATTCAGATTTAGCAAGACTTGACACTCATGCATCTATTTTATTTAATGAGCATCTTTTATCTACTTTTGTGGTTGCTAATGTTTTGAACAGTATAAGAGAAACATTTGGCAATCAGTTGAACGATTTTTCTTCAGAATTGTATGGTTTCTATAAGAATACTTTTGTCAAATATGTTGGCTATTCATCTTTTTCTATAAATAAAGATGTTTTATCTGATATACAAGGAACAGATTTGCTTCTTCACATGATAACAGTGGTGGAAGATATGGAAAGAGTTTGTCTGTTTTATTGTAAACGCATAGCATTGGCAAATGATGTTAATATACCATACGAGGGGCCACTTACAGACTTTGTGGATTTTGTTGAACCTATAATTGGTGGATTGAAACGACTATCAATGTTCCCTCAAGACAAGCCTTTCTATATTTTGATAGATGATGCAGGTTATTTAAATCTTTCACAAACAAAAGTTCTTAATACATGGGTTTCATATAGAAGTACAAAGAATATCTGTTTGAAAATATCGACCCAACTGGATTATAAGACACACTTGACGTCTAATGGTAAAAGGATTGATGCGCCGCATGATTATTCAGAGATTGACATATCTACACGATATAGCAGTAGTAAAAGTGCATATAATGATAGAATTAGGGAGATTGTTAAGAAAAGGTTACAAAAGTATCTACAGATAGAAATATTACCAGAAGACTTTTTCCCTGAAAACGAAAAACAAAAACAAGAGATTAAAGAAATTGAAGAAGAAATAAAGAAAGCCAATTATGATTCTGAGAGACCTTATGCGGCTGCTGATGCAGTGAAACGATATGCGAGACCTGAATACATGAAGCGAATGCAAAAAGAAAAAAAAGCAGGTTTTCATTATAGTTATGCAGGTTTTGACCAATTGGTCGCAATATCATCAGGTATCATTCGTCATTTTTTGGCTCCTGCGCAAGCCATGTTTTCGGTGGCAACAGCTCTAAGTAACGAGAAACCTGTTTATAGTATAGCACCCCAAATACAGGATGACATAATAAAAGCATATTCAGATGATTTCTTGTATAATGAGTTTGATGACATGCGGAAGGATAAGGCTATTCCCGATGAGAATCTTGATAATTCCGAGAAATTGTATAATATCGTTGATGCCTTAGGTCAATTATTTCACATGATTTTGGTTTCAAACGCAGCTGATAGAAGAGTTTTTTCTGTAGCGCTTACAGATAATCCAGACAAGGAATTATACGATATTTTGGACATGTGTGAGCAATATGGCTATATTCATAAAGGATCTATTGGAAATAAAAGTGGAACAGGTCGGAATCGATTATATGTACTAAGTCGAATCCTAGCACCACACTTTAAACTTGACCCTACAAGCTACGCTGGTTATAAATTTATGAATAGCAAAGTATTAAAGATTGCTTTAACAGACAAGAAACGATTCCTTAGGATATTTGAGAAGAACCTTGATGGCAGTGAAGTTTCTCAGTTAGATTTGTTTGGCGATAATTACGAAGATTATGTATAAAATAGAGCAGCTAAAACTCTCTGATCTTAAAAACAGAACAGAAAAATATGATGTCTTCTTGTGCAGCTCTTCTTTTGAGGAAAGATGCATGTCTGTTGCTAAGAGCATTAATCGAGATTCTATGTCAAGGGTATTGATATGCCATTATTATGGCACAAATCATAAATCCAATGAGAACTTTGCAAGTTTGTCAAAGATGTTTGCAGATAATTATAAAGAGATCAAGCTCCAAAAAAGCGAACCTCTATCCAATTATGATGCATTGTTTTCAGCCTTAGTAGAAACAAAATGCGAGTCCGTTTTATTTGATATTTCAACTTTTACAAGGGAAACTTTATTAATCGCTTTAATGCTGTTCAAGCAGAATAGTTTTTCTTCTGTAAAACTACAATTATGTTATACACCTGCAGTTAGATATTCTGCACAAGATGATGACCAATCAAAATGTTGGTTATCTAAAGGCGTTCAGGAAATAAGGTCTGTAATTGGGTATCCTGGTTTTTTCTCGTCTTTAAAAAAGACAATGATGATAGTGTTAGTTGGTTTAGAGGCAGAACGAGCTAAGATTCTTATAGAAAACTATGAACCAGACAAGCTTCTTTTGGGTTTTGCTCCAGAAGACAAGAGTTTGAACAAAAAGATTGCAAAAGCAAATCGCAGCTGTTTCGAAGAACTTTCCCAAAATGTGGGTGATTATGGTACTTTCAATTTCTCTTGTATAGATGTTAACCAAACAGTAGACACTCTCAATCAGATAGTTGAAAAGAACCAAAACACATACAATATTGTGATTAGTGCAATGAATAACAAATTATCTATAATTGCAGTGTCTGAAGTTGCATTGACCCATCCAGAGGTTCAAATATGTTATGCATCAACCAACCAATACAATACAGATGGATATTCTTATACAGAAGACAAGGTGTATCTAATTAGTTAATCCATTCTTTCTGTTCAATCTGTGCGATCTGTGTTCGGTAAAGTCACACTCCTCATGGCTTAGTTAGGGTTAACGTTAGGTAAGTAGCCAATTCTGACGTGTTGCCCGTGAAAATGAAATGATATACCTTTCTTGTTTCACAAGCGTGCTAAAGATACGATGAGCACTGAATTATAGGAAGGAAAGATGCATACGAATCTGCTCCCGATGACCATCGGTATCAAATAACCCAATTAAAAGAAGTTAAAATTATTCGTCAATTATTTGACATTCGCCCCAAAAGCAAGACTTTTCGGGGGAGATGTCAAAATTGGCTGTTTACAGAACTAACTGTCAATTGTCAATCAAATTAACTGTCAATTGTCAACTGTCACCTGTCAACTTCTGAAAACTGTCACCTGTCAACTCGATAATATTATTGGCCCCAATTATTGGCAATTATTGGTAATTATTGTTTTTCCCAGCCTCAGAAGGAGGCGCAGGAGCCCCAAAAAGCCTTTTTCAATATTTTTTTTTCAATAATTATAGCCCTTTCAATATTTTTTTCGTATCTTTGCAGCAGCAAAACAATACGAAGAAGCAATGGAAGAAACATCATTAAGCGGATTGTACCGCACATCAGCAAGACTTGTAGGACAGACATCAGTCTCATTCCATCGTTACCTTTATAAGCAAATCAACTGGGCAAGTAGGTTGACAGCCATCAAGGGGGCACGGGGAGTCGGCAAGACAACCATGATGTTACAAAATATCAAAGAACATTTTGCCGAACAGCCATCACGAGCTTTATATGTCTCGTTGGACAACCTATGGTTTGCCAATCACTCATTGAGCGAGGTGGTAGAGTACCACTACACTCATGGTGGGACGCACCTGTTCCTTGATGAAGTTCACAAATATCCGTCATGGCAGACACTGATGAAGAACATCTATGATGAATATCCCCATCTCCACGTGACGTTCACAGGTTCTTCGATGCTGAAGATTGACAACAGTCAGGCAGACCTGTCGCGCCGCATGTCCGATTATACGCTTCATGGACTATCTTTCCGTGAATTTCTCAGTTTCGAAGCAGGCATTGATGTGCCAGTCGTTTCTTTGGAGGAACTTCTATCCGACCACGTCCGGATAGCCATGCAGCTGACATCGCAGATAAAAATATTGCCATTGTTTGAGACCTATCTGGAACACGGTTACTATCCTTTCTACAAGGAAGAGATGGACAACTTCAACGAGAGACTCAAGAAAGTTGTTTATACCGTACTGAACGAGGATGTGCCAGCTATTGAAGAGATAACATATCCCACGGTACAGAAACTACAGCGCATGCTGATGATACTGGCTGAGCGCGTTCCCCAGACCCCCAAAATGAACGAACTATACGGCATTCTTGAGACCACCCGTGAGCAAGGGTTGAAAATGCTGGGTTTGCTTCAACGAGCGGCACTTGTGCAACTGCTATCTTCCCAAGCAAAAGAGTTCCGTCATTTATCAAAGCCAGACAAGATATATGTTCATAACCCAAACTTGATGCACGCTCTCACGGAACACCCAGACAAAGGAACATTGCGCGAAACATTCTTCATCAACCAGCTCTCGTCTATAGCAGATGTCAGCTACCCACGTAAAGGCGACTTCCTTGTAGACAACAACTTCCTGTTTGAAGTGGGAGGAAAAGGTAAGACCTTTGATCAGATCAAAGACGTCCCCAACAGCTTCCTAGCGGTTGATGACACAGAAACCGGTTTCGGCAACCGCATCCCCCTCTGGATGTTCGGACTCCTATACTAGCATCCCCCACAACAAAAACAGCAGCGCCCCCGCTGCTGTTCTCTTTAACCGTTAACCCTTAACCGTTAACCTTTATCATTATTGGACCCAATTATTGGCAATTATTGGTAATTATTGTTTTTCCCAGCCTCAGCAGGAGGCGCAGGAGCAACCCCACACCGCGTCAGCTCTTCTCTAACCGCTAACCTCTAACCGCTAACCGTTATCTCCACACCGCGTCAGCTCTCTTTAACCGTTAACCCTTAACCGTTAACCCCTAAC
>JAEEGG010007241.1_pt1 | contig 25660 bp, 19 predicted proteins | sample 9134161 | NCBI WGS metagenome assembly JAEEGG01 (sample SAMN16246543, study PRJNA631951) | gut metagenome | biome: gut microbiome; feature: rumen; material: CR-attached | host: Bos | place: Iran: Karaj | collected 2018-10 | reverse complement strand
TCGAGCCATACAAATACTTCGAGACCATACTGCCCAGGCTGAGCGACGGCATGACCACGGAACAACTCACGGCCTTGCTCCCCTACAAAGTGGCGGAAGAACTCAAGAGCAAATAGCGACACGCGACTAACGCAACCAGTGCTGCACCGTCCTACGCAGGATGGTGCCGCACTGGTTTAGAGGGGTACGTCGAAAATGGGATGGTTACAATAGTTATGGAAATTGTTGGAATCAATAATAGATGATTGAGAGTGCCTTGCTGCATTTTTTTTCTTCTTTTTGTTTGTTTATTCGGAAACAATTCGTATCTTTGCAAAATAATAACCGTCATTATTATAATGACCATTATCGTTTTGTAGTTATGAAGTTCTATGATAGAGAGTCGGAGCAACAACTGCTCAGAGATGTTCTAGCCCAAAGTAAGCATGAGGCGCGAATGACCGTCATCATGGGTCGAAGGCGTATTGGTAAGACGGAACTATCGCAAAGGTGCGGCGATGGAACCATCCTCTATTTCTTCGTCGGAAAGAAAGCAGAGTCGCTGTTGTGTCGGGACTTCGTTGCAGAGATTACTAATAAACTTGGGGTTCCTGTTTTGGGACAGGCAAACTCCTTTGCCGAAGTCTTTAGATTCGTGCTCCAACTTTCAGAGAGCAGACCGTTCACCTTGGTCATCGACGAATTCCAGAATATCCAGAAGGTAAACTCGACGGTGTTCAGCGACATGCAGCGTGACTGGGACTTGTGGAAGCGGAAGAGCCACTTGAACCTGATTATCAGCGGCTCTGTCTTTACACTGATGAAGAAAATCTTCGAGGACTACGAGGAACCCCTTTTCGGACGTGCCGATGAAAAGCTGACGCTCCAGCCTTTTAAAACTGATGTGCTGAAGGAAATTCTAAATGACTTCAATCCCAGCTATACGCCAGAGGACTTGCTGGCACTGTTCAGCATTACGGGTGGCGTGGCGTGGTATGTCACCTTGTTGCTTGACCGCGGTAAAACCCGTAAAAATAAGATGCTAGCAGCACTGGCGGAAGAAAACTCCCCCTTCATCAATGAAGGCAAGAACATCTTGATAGAGGAGTTCGGCACAGATTACGTCATCTATTTTTCTATTCTGACCTGCATTGCCAGCGGCATGAAGACCAGCGCTGAAATAAAGAACGAATTGGGCGTCGACAATATCAGTAGTTATCTGTCACGTTTGGAGGACTATTACGGATTGATTAGCAAGTACCAGCCCATCTTTGCTAAGGGTAGCAGTAAGAAAGTGCGCTATCAGTTGGATGACTGCTTCCTGATATTCTGGTTCCGTTTCTTCTTCAAATACCAGGCACTGGTGGAAAACAGGGCTCTGAAAGCCCTTGGTGACATCATTAAGCGCGACTATGATGGACTGTCGGGACTGATGATGGAGCGCTATTTTGTTCGCAAGTTCCAGGAAGAAGGACGATACATCGTAGGCAAATGGTGGGACAGAAAAGGGTTCAATGAGATAGACCTTGTGGTGGTTGATCCTATTGGTAAAGAAGTGTGGGTATATGAACTGAAGAAAGACGAGAGCCGCTATGATGAGGCATCCTTTAAGGAGAAGGTTGACGCGATGGTAGCCCAGACCCCTGAACTGCGCAAGATGACCATTCACATTGGTTCGCTCAGTAAGAAAGATATGTAAAAGGAATACCTCTCAAACTTTTTCCGTGTTATAAGCTTTTGGGTCTGTGGCGCAAGTGTCGCAAGCACCAAACAGTCATATATGCGTTAAACTTTGCTAAATGTGAGTGCTGGCAGAGGGGAAGATGCTTTTGTCTCGAATAAAAGTAGTACCTTTGCAGCCCGAAATTAGAGTCCGCAGAGGCTGGGTGAAGTGTGCACGTCCGTGCACCGCCTCACGGAAAAACCCCTAAACAGTTACAAATAAAAGCAATGTACGCAATTGTAGAAATCCAGGGTCAGCAGTTCAAGGTAGAGGAGGGCAAGAAGCTCTTCGTTCACCACATCAAGGATGTGGAGGCAGGCAAGACTGTTGAATTTGACAAGGTGCTCCTCGTAGATGCCGAGGGCGCAGTCAAGGTTGGCGCACCCACCGTAGAAGGTGCAAAGGTAGTAGTAGAAGTGGTGAACCCGCTCGTTAAGGGCGACAAGGTGATTGTCTTCAAGATGAAGCGTCGCAAGGACTCACGCAAGAAGAACGGACATCGTGAGCAGTTCACCCAAGTAGAAGTTAAACAAGTAATCGCTTAAAGGAGGATCTGAATTATGGCACATAAAAAAGGTGTAGGTAGTTCGAAGAACGGCCGCGAGAGTGCAGCCCAGCGACTTGGCGTGAAAATCTGGGGTGGTCAGAAAGTGAAGGCCGGCAACATCATTGTTCGCCAGCGTGGCACCCATCACAATCCTGGCAATGGTGTGGCCATTGGCAAGGATGACACCCTCTTTGCCTTGATTGACGGTACGGTGAATTTCCACCGCGGTTATCACAACAAGAGCGTTGTCTCTGTCATACCAGAAGCCGAGGCATAGTAAAACTTACCAAACAACTTATTCCAAACAACAAAATCCCCAGAGCCAGCCGGTTCTGGGGATTTTGCGTGTGCATGACTGCTACTTGGCCATCTTCATGGCCTTGCCATGGTGCACGATGATGTAGGTGCCACGTGGCAGCTGGCTCATGGCTGTGCCATAGGGCTGTTGGCGTATGAGCTGTGTGCCGCCAGTGGTGTAGATGTCGACTACGGCCTCTGGTGCAACGGCCGTGGCAATGGCCGAGACGATGGCCGCCACGCGCAGCTTGCCGTCGGCCAGCAGCGTGGAGTCATCGAAGAGATAGCTGGTGCCATCCTCAGCCTCCACCTTTATAAAGTAGGTGCCGCTGTGTGTGCCGCTCACGTTGAAGAGTGTCAGTTCGTCGCCCACGTTGAGGCTGCGTGTGGCAGGTATGCGCAGCAGCAGGGTGTCGCCGTTGTGTGTGAGGTTGCCGCCTACGGTAATTTTCGAATTGCCCGAGGCTGACAGCTGGCAGCACACGGTGGAGCCTTGCTGCATGGAGAGGTTGCCGCCCACGCGCAGTGTGCCCGCCGCATTGTTGATGCCGCCGCGCACGGTGCCTCCCTTGGCCACGGTGACGGTGCCCAGCAGGGCGTTGCCTGTGAGCGTGCCTCCCTTGGCCACGTTGATGATGCCGGTGGTGAACTGTGTGCTGCTGGCATTGCTCATCTCCAGCGTGCCGCCGTTCACGGTGATGGGCGCTGTGTGACCAGGTGTGCGCAGGGTGAGCTTGCCGCTGCCCTCCTTGGTGATGCGCGCAGCCTTCAGCAGTCCGCTGAACTGCGTGTCTTCGTTCAGATAGCCTATCTGGTAGGTGCTGGAGCCTTCGAGCACACCGTCGGCAGCAGTGCCTGTGAGCGAGCCAATCTTAAGTGTGGCAGCCACTTGCGAGCCTGCTCCGCTGTTGTAGTGGGCAATGTTGGTGGCGGCATCCACTTTGAGGCGCGTCTTCGACATGTCGGTGACGCTCTGCATCAGGCGGAACTGGCTGCCCTTAGCGGTGAGCGTTCCCTCAAACTGTGCAAAGTTGAGTCCCACGTCGCAGCGCACGTAACGTGTCTCGACGGTGAGGTTGCCGCTGCCCTTCACGCTGCCGTTGAGCTTGCCGCGCGAGGAGCCTAATATGCGGTTGGTGGTGCCCTGCTGCACGGTGACGGTGTGGTTGAACGTGGGCACGGTCGAGGTGCTGTTCACGTCAATCTGGTGTACCTCTCCGCCAGCCAGGAGCATGGGCGACCCGCTGCGGCCGAAGGTGGCGTTCCATGCGCCCTGGGCCACGATGCCCTTCTTCACGATGAGGCCTGCAAAGCTGTTGGCCCCGCCGTAGGTGAAGTTGAGCTGCCCGGCGCCGTCCTTGACGAGGTAGCCTGTGCCGCTCACCTGACCCTTCAGTGATAGGGCGCTGTTCTGCTGGGTAATCTTGATGGTGGCGGTGTCGGTGACAACGATTTGGCGGTCGGTGCCCATGTTGTCCTTCGATAGCACCAGTGTACCGCCGTTCAGCTGCAGGTTGCCCTTCGCGGCTGTTGAAGCGCCGAGCGCACTGGGCTGGCCACCGTCGTAGAAGTTGGGCACGGTGAGCGTGCCGCCGTTCACGATGGTGGGGCCGGTGTAGTCGCTGTACTTCATGCCGAGGGTGACGATAGCGTTCTTGTTCACTGTTACGCCTCCCTCGCCGCTGATGCCTCCCTCGCCCGTGAGGGTGTAGGTGCCGCTGTCGAAGCAGACGCCGTTGGTGACCATCATCTCGCCCGCCGATACATTCTGCTGGGCTGAATGGGCATTAAACACCACGGCGTCGCCGCTGACGAAGGTGGTGGCATCCCCGCCAGTGGAACCGCCAAGAGCGAAGTTGCGGGTCTTATAGTCCCAGGCATTGCTTAAGGCCCCCGTCCAAACGATGTTGTCGGCCGGTGCGCGGTTGGCGTGGACGATAAGCAGCAGGCGGTCGTCTCTCACTTCAAGGTCGTAGTTGACGCCCTCCAATCCTCGTGTCTTCAGTTTCGTCACGTCGCAGGTGAGCTTACCTGTACCTGTGCAGCGGGCAATGTCGTACTCGCCAAACTCTTTTGATTCAAGGTTTACAGTGATGTAGTTGGTGCCGAGGAAGGTGAGATCGCCATTCACCAGTAGGTAGCCGCTGAGTGGGGTTGAGGGCTGTGGCATGACGGCATCCACCTCTATATACACGTTTCCAGGTAGCACCATGCTCTTCTTGCTTGTGATAATGTTGCCGCCGGGCTTCAGCCGACAGCCTTCGTAGTTGAGTGCGCCCTCGAAGGTGATGGTGTCGTTTAGCGTGGCTTCGCCGCTCAGTGTGCCTCGTGCCCGCAGTTCCACCGGGCCTGCTATCTGGCCGTTCACTTGCAGCGTTCCCTCGCTGACGAGGTTCAGTCCCGTGTGGCCCAAGTCGCAGTTGAATGTTGCCGTGCCCTGCATCGACTTGATGAGCTGTCCGCTGCCTGTGGTGCCTTCGCCGCTGAAGGTGATGTCGTGGCCGCGTGGGTTCATCAGATAGAGCATGGTGGGTGCTACTGCGCTGTTGGCGCTGTTTACCGAGCTGGGGGCGTTGATGTCGAAGAGTACGCTCTTGCCGCTCACCATTTCATTGCGCACCTCGGCGGTGAATACTGGCGGCAAGGGTGGCATGGGCATGTCGCCACCCAAATAGAAGCCAGTGTTGGGGTGCTGGTAGTAGCCCCGTGTGGTGCAGTCGCCCCGGTAGTGTGGATCTTGCTGCAGGCAGTAGATGCTGTAGGCGGTGGGCATAGCTGTGGCGTAGCCCACGAGACCGGTGCAGCTCTCGTCGTTCTGCTTGGCCAGCAGCACCTCCTCGCGCCAGTCGCCTATGATGTCGCCCATGAAGGCGGGTCGCGTGCCGTTTGCGGCATGTGTGGCCCAGGTGCTCTCCTGCGAGAACTCTGCCAGGCGGTCGCCCAGCACCTTGCTCACCATGAGGTTGGTGCCCCACCCGCTGCCGCCGGGCGAGTTGAGCCATTCGCGCTGCAGGTCGCCGTCCCACCAGCAGCCCTCGTACATGCTGCCGGAGCGTGTCTGCCCGGTCTTCTCGCCCTTGCAAGTGTAGACGTAGTCGTCGGTGTAGCTGAACAGCTCGTAGCCCTTGTAGCGTGCGTCCATGTCGAGACAGGTGCCGCGCCCCACGTCGAAGACCGTTGGCAGATACCACTCCTTGATGCGCTCGGCGGTGCGTGCGTCGTAGAGCAGCTGGCCCAACAGTGCGCTCTGCTGTATGGCATAGACCTCCAGTCCCGGGCGGTCGGGGTCGATGTCTGAGAGTATGAAGCGGTCGCCGTGGCCTATGCCGGGCGATGCGAACCATCCCGTCTTGGGATTGACGGAGTAGCCGCCCTGTATCATCTCGTCGGTGCCGTCGCCGTCAACGTCGGCCACGCGCAGCTGGTGGAACTCTGCTGGCCAGGGGGTCTTGTCGTTGCGGCTCCATGTCTTGTCGTGGTGCCAGTTGGTGGGGGATGGGGCAGATGGGGCCGATTGGAGTGGTGGCCAGTCATACTCCCAGGTGAAGACGTAGTTGTGGTGGGTCTTGTTGTTGTCGCGGTCGAGGCACTCCATAACCAATGAGGGATGTATGCCGTCGAGGTAGCAGATGGCGAAGTGTCCGTCCATGGCTGCATAGCCGTCGCTCATGTAGTCGGCGCGGTTGTTGCGTGTGTAGCGGTCGCTGCCGTCGGTCACCTCGCTGTATTTCAGCTCGGCGCAGGCTTTCTCCGCCCCTGTCTCACCGTCGATGACTGAGACGTAGAACGGCCTGTTGCGCTGTGTCTGCGTGCGGTAGTCCACTATGCCGTCGCCATCTACGTCGGGCACCGTGCTGCCCATGGCATAGCGTCCCCAGGTGTTGTTCTCCTTGTCCCAGAAGCGGGTGCCGTCGCTGCTCTTGATGATGACCTCGCAGTGCCCGTCGCAGTCTATGTCCCATGCCACCACCATGTCGTTCTGTCCGCCGCTGATGTTCACGTTGGGGCCCATGTCAACGGTCCAGAGCAGCTCGCCGTTGAAGCGGTAGGCCTGTATCTTGTGGCTTGTGGTGGCGGTGTTCTCTTCGTTGTCGCTCTCCTGGCCCGATGCTGCCCCGGCAAAGAGGCGGTCGGCCACCACGGCGTCGTATTCGCCGTCGCCGTCGGTGTCCATGGGCCACACGAACTTGGTACGATAGTCGTTGCGCTGCAGCACGGTGTTATCGAAGTCGATGTTGAGCCACACGTTGGGATAGGGCTGTGTCTTATAGAGGAACGGTGCGCTCATCCCGCCCTCTGTGCCGTCGGGGCTGACGGCCGTCACGGCATACTCGGTGTTGTTTGAAAGCGAGGAGGGGGTGTAGCAGGTGGTCTTCAGCGGTGTGCTGTTCATCTTGGTGAACTGTGTAGCTCCGGCGGCGCGCCGGTACACGTTGTAGGTGGTGCCCTCTGGCTCCTGCGCCAGCTTGCGCCAGGATATGAGGTTGCCCGTGCCTCCGCTCGCGGTGACGCTGCGTATGGTGCCGCCCGAGCGGTTGACGGCCACCACACCGCGTGCCAAGGGCTGCTGAAGGCGCTGGGCATGAAGGGTGAGGGCGAGGAACGCCAATATAATGAATAATGTGTGTTTCATTGTTCGGTGGTTGTTAGTTTGAACTGGTAAGGGAACTGTTCGGGTGTTGCGCTTTGGCGTAGCATGACGTGGCGGGCAGGTGCTGCCATGACGAGCAGGTAGAGGTGCGCCAGCGGCTTGTCTTTTGGCAGCGTGAAGGTGGTGGCGCCAGCGGCACTGTAGGTGGCGGTGCCGTCTTTTCCCACCGCCACGAATGCGCCCAGCAGCTGCTTGCCGCCCCGCAGCTGCACAGACACCTTCTGCAGGGGTGCTGAGAGCAGGTGGTCGAGGCGTATGGCATGGAATCCGTAGGCTTCGAGGGTGTCGGCGGGGGTCTGCCAGCCGTCGGGCGTGGCGGTGGCCGGTGTGCTGAAGGTGCAGGCGTAGGGGCGAGTCTCCCTGCGCGCATGATGGAAGTCGAAGTTCATCAGGTGCTGGTAGCCCTGCAGCAGCTCTTCGCAGAACTGTCGCTGGCTGAGGCGGTACATGCGTTTGTAGGTCATTGCGGGGTCTTCGCCGCTGCGGCCGTTGCGGTAGAGGCTGGCAATGGAGGGCTTGCCGTGCAGGTCGCTCCACCACTGTATGACGTAGGGCGAGTGGTAGATGTTCTCTATGCTGAGGAAGGCTTTGTGGGTGAGCTTCTTGAATGCCTCGAAGTGGTAGTTCTCATCGCGCAGCCAATTGGGGTTCACCTGCCAGAGCATCCACTGCGACGTCATCTCGAAGAATCCGCTGCCGCCCCAGCAGGCGCTCACCGAGTCGGCCATGATCTGTGTCTGGAACGAGTGCCCCAGCTCGTGGGCAATGGCGTTCATCGTCGGGTCTTGTATGCGCAGTGGCGACACCCACAGCGCGCCGATGTTGTCGTCGTAGGTACCGCCGTAGGCCGTGCCGTCGAGCGAGTAGTTGACCATGACCATCATCTTGTAGCGCTCTGCCTTCGAGCCGGGCGCGAGGAACTGCAGCGTGTCGCGGTAATAGTCGTAGAACTGCTGCACGCGGTTGGTGAGCTGTGCCACGTCGAAGGCCATGGGGCGGCCTTGCAGCAGGGGTGCCTTCATCGGGTCGGCCCCGAAGTCGCGCTGCCACATCACTATGAGGTCGTCGGTCTGCCGGCAGCGCTTCATGCTCCAGAGCGACGTGTCGCTGTCGAGGTTCATCGAGCGCAGGTCTTCGGGTATGTAGAGCTGCTTGCGAGGCTTGATGACGTTGCGTATGGCCTCTGCCATCTTTCGCGCCCCCTTGTCGTTGGGGTGAATCATGTCGGCGGTCATGTCGGCGGGGTCGGTGAGCAGGCTGTGCAGGTCGATGACGGTGAGGCCGTTCTTCTGTGCTATCTTCTGTATAGAGGGTATCACGCCGTTGGCGATGACCGTTTCAGTGATGCCCCACTTGTCGCGGAAGGCGCGGATGGGTGTGCAGAGATAGATGGCGGGATGCGATGGCAGTGCCTTCAGCGTGTCGATCATGGCCTGGTAGTCGCGCTCATACTGCTGCTGGTTCCACTGGTAGTCTTTCGAGTCGTTGGTGCCCAGCTTGATGACCACGATGTCGGGCAGCAGCGCCTTGGCGTCGCGCCATGCCTGCTCCTGCATGTAGGGGTGGTCGCTGGTGCTCATCATGCAGCGTGCACCCACGCCATAGTTCTTCACCACGTAGTTGCGCCCCAGCAGCTGCTGCAGCTGTGCGGGGTATCCCTTCTGCTCCTGCATGTCTATGCCCGATCCGTGGGTAATGCTGTTGCCTATGCAGGCCACGCGCTTGGCTCCCTGCTTAGGGCTGGGCAGCCATTTCAGCCACGCGTCGAGGTCGCCGAGCAGCTGGTCGTGGTGCTTGTACGTAGGCCTGAAGCCGAATCCGTGTCCGCCCGAGGGGTATACGTGCAGCGTGCAGTGGTTGCCGGCGCGGCGCATGGCGCTGTAGTAGGCAATGCCGTTGGTGACGGGCGGCACCACGCCATCGTCGTTGGCAGTGAGTATGATGGCGGGCGGTGTGAGGTGGCTGCACACGGCGTTCTGTGCCGACCACTCGCGCACGAGCGCCTCGTTCTTTGCCCCCTCCTCGCCTAGGAAGTTCAGGCACGACCCCTTGTGCGAGTCGCGCTGGTTCATGGAGATGACGGGATAGAATAGGATGCTGAAGTCGGGGCGTGCGTCGAACTCGCTGTGTGTGGATACGCTGGCAGCCAGGTGGCCGCCAGCCGACGAGCCCATGATGCCCACGTCCATGGGGTTCACCGCCCATGCCTGTGCCGAGTCGCGCACGGTGCGTACGGCCTGGCGCGCATCGCTGAGCGGAATGTTGCGGTCGCCCTTCGGCATGCGGTAGGTGAGTACGCAGCAGGCTATGCCCCGCTCATTAAACCACGGTGCCCAGTCGTGGCCCTCATGCTGCATGGCCAGATGGCTGTAGCCGCCGCCAGGCAGCACCACCACGGCACGCCCTGTGGGCTGCTGGGGCAGGTACACCACCATGTTGGCTGCTCCGTCGGGCGTAATGTTCACGGTGAGCTGGCGCGCCGTCTGTGCACTTAAGCATGCACCCCATGCTGCCAGCAGTAGAATGGTCAGAATCTTTTTCATGTCGTGTAGATAAGTTGTTAGTTGTATTGTTGGTTGCAAAAGTAATAAAAAGAAACGACATGCACAAGAAAAAATCACAAACAACTGTCAATTATCAATTAGAAAAGGAAATAATATGCGGGAATATGCGTGATAATCAGTTTTTTTGAGTACCATTGGCTGGCGCCGAAAGTACTTTCGTTCGGAAAAACAAAAGAAAAAAGGGTTTTTCTTTTGTTTTTCGCTCACTTATTCGTACCATTGGCTGGCGCCGAAAGTACTTTCGTTCGGAAAAACAAAAGAAAAAAGGGTTTTTCTTTTGTTTTTCGCTCACTTATTCGTACCTTTGCAGCCGATATTAACACAACAGTTCAAGTTTCTGAAGTTAAGGAGTGAAGTAGCGCTCGCTCGGCTATGCCGCTTGGCTCGTCCAAGAACTTCTTTCGCACGGCTTTCTTGCCTTGCAAGCGACCAGAGGTCAAGCGGCCGCTTGGCACGTCCAAGAACTTCCATAGCTTCAGTACATGCGAAAGTTAACACACACACTATAGGTTATGGGTAAAGAGCTATTATCGCCAGACTACATTTTTGAATCAAGCTGGGAAGTATGCAACAAGGTGGGCGGCATTTATACCGTGCTCTCCACAAGGGCCAAGACGCTGCAGGAGAAGTTTCCTGACAGGATCATCTTCATAGGCCCCGACTTCTGGAAAGAGAAAGAGAGTCCCTACTTCCGCGAAGACCACGCCCTGCTGGCCCCCTGGCAGTGGCAGGCCAAGGAGCAAGGGCTGAGGCTCAGGGTGGGGCGCTGGACCGTGCCCGGTGAGCCCATTGCCGTCTTGGTCGACTTCACTCCCTATTTTGAGAAAAAGAATGACATATACGGCTGGCTGTGGGAGCACTATCAGGTTGACTCCCTCCATGCCTATGGCGACTACGACGAGGCTTCCATGTTCTCCTATGCCGCCGGACTGGTGGTAGAGAGCCTTTACCACTGGCTCACCGCTAACGCCAAACCCGCCACTGAAGAGGGAGCGCTGAAGGCGGTTTATCATGCCAATGAGTGGATGTGTGGACTCGGAGCACTGTATGTCAACAACAAGGTGCCTGAGGTGGCCACCGTCTTCACCACCCATGCCACCAGCATAGGCCGCAGCATAGCAGGCAACCAGAAACCCCTCTACGACTACCTCTTTGCCTACAACGGCGACCAGATGGCCGTCGAGCTGAACATGCAGTCGAAACACTCTATAGAGAAACAGACGGCACACCATGTTGACTGCTTCACCACCGTGAGCGACATCACTGCACACGAGTGCCAGGAGCTCATCGACAAACCCGTAGACGTGGTGCTGCCCAATGGCTTCGACGATAGCTTCGTGCCCCGCGCACAGGCCTTCACGCGCAAGCGCAAGCAGGCACGGCAGAAGATGCTGCAGGTGGCCAATGCGCTGCTGGGCGAAGACCTGCAGACCGACGACACCATCATCGTCTCCACATCCGGGCGCTATGAGTTTCGCAACAAAGGCATCGACGTGTTTGTCGAAGCCATGAACCGCCTGCTGCGCGACCGCAACCTGAAGAAGAAGGTGCTGGCCTTCATCGTCGTGCCGGGATGGGTGGGAGAGCCCCGTAAGGATTTGAGCGAACGGCTGGAGAGCGGCCTGCCATACGACACTCCCCTGGAGGTGCCGCAGGTCACACACTGGCTCCACAACATGGGACATGACAACGTGCTCAACATGATGAAGTTCTACGACATGCACAACCGCCACGAGGACAATGTGAAGGTGATATTCCTGCCCTGTTATCTCGACGGCAACGACGGCATACTCAACCTCACCTACTACGACGTGGTGCTCGGCAACGACCTCTGCATCTACCCCTCCTACTATGAGCCTTGGGGCTACACGCCACTTGAGGCCGTGGCATTTAAGGTGCCCTGCATCACCACCGACCTCGCTGGCTTCGGACTCTGGGCCAACAAGGAGTTCGCACATTACGGTGAGCTCACCGACGGTGTGAAGGTGATACACCGCACCGACTACAACTACTCTGAAGTGGCCGACACTATCAAGGACACCGTGGCGGCGTTCTCCTCCTTTACGCCGAAGCAGGTGGAAGCCTGCCGCGCCAACGCTGCTAAGCTCTCAAAGAAAGCGCTATGGAGCAAGTTCATCAGCTATTACTATGAAGCCTACGACATTGCCTTGACAAAAGCCATGCAGCGGAAGAGTCAACAGTGAGCCGCAGCCGACGAGTGTTTCTAAGCGTTCAGTCCGTTGCTGTCCCGTAGCATAGTAATGAATATGATTATCCGCCATTAAGTTTTTTCGATGCTGAAAGGCATCGAGTGTGTGTCTGCCACTATTGTTATGGTTTCTCGCGCGCGCGTTATATCGCGCGCGTGATGGTTAGGTGCTTGCACCACTTGCACCACATCAAAGTGATGAATCCTGTATTTTGCGTGGTGCCCTCCTGTGAAAATTTCGCGGCCTCCTGTGAAAAAAAGTGGCCGCCAAATTCTACTGGGAGGCCTCCGTATTTTGAAAAAGTGGTGCAAGTGGTGCAAGCACCTGGCAGTCATGCGCGCGTATTAAACGCGCGCGCGAGAGATACAGATTCTCTTTTCTCGCACTGAACTCGCCTGCATGGAGCTGATGGCCTATTGTCTGTTGGGGTGTCGGTTGCACTTCTTTGCGGATAATCATATCATGAATATGCAGCATACTTGTACCTCTGCGCTCTCAGTCCGTTGTTGTCCGCTTCTTATATGACTAAGTTACAGACCCCACCCCTGCCCCTACCCTTGAAGGGAGGGGAGTGGCTGCGCCGTCATCCGCGGAAGGGACCCGTGAGGCACTCCCCTCTTGAACCCTGCCCTTACGGGGAGGGGCAGGGTCTGTAATGTTATTATTCATGTTTGCTTTCGTTGATTCGAAAAGTTTGCTGCAGTATTATGAAACCAGTTTTCCCTAAGTAAGGAGTAGAAAAAACGCCGCAAGCCTTGTGAACATTTCTTTGTTTGGAAAAAGTTATGTATCTTTGCAAACGCTAAACAAATAAAGGATGGAAACAATAGACGATATACTCGATTTCGGTCCCGTGGAGGACAAGATGCAAGGCATTATCAAAGTGATTGGTGTGGGCGGTGGCGGCTGCAACGCCGTGCGCAACATGTATCTGGAGGGCGTAGAGGGCGTGACCTATGCCGTATGCAACACCGACAGCCAGTCGCTGTCGCGCTCGCCGGTGCCGGTGCGAATCATGCTGGGCACATCGGGGTTGGGTGCAGGAGCTGATCCCGACAAGGGCAAGGAAGAGGCAGAGACGAATATCAGCGACATAGAGAAGCTGCTTAGCGACGGCACGAAGATGGTGTTCGTGACGGCGGGCATGGGAGGCGGAACGGGCACAGGTGCAGCTCCCGTTATAGCGAACGTGGCCAAGAAAATGGGCTTGCTCACAGTGGGCGTGGTGACCATACCGTTCTTCTTCGAAAAGAAACGTAAAATCATCAAGGCACTGAAGGGCGTTGACGAACTGCGGAAGAACGTGGATGCCATACTGATAGTAAACAACGAGCGCCTGTGCGACGTGTATGCCGACTCGGACATCTCTGTGAAGGAGGCGTTTCTAAAGGCCGACAATATTCTGATGGATGCAGTGAAAGGCATCTCGGAACTGATAACCATGCCCAGCGACGGGGGCATAAAGAGTGACTTCCGCGACGTGGAGACAACCATGCGCGATGGTGGTGGAGCCATCATGGCCATGGGGCGTGCCAGTGGCGAACACCGCGTGGAGCATGCCATCATTGATGCGCTTGACTCGCCGCTGCTCTATGGCAATGACATAGGCAAGGCGAAACGCATTCTCTTTAATATCTATGCCAGTGAAGAGCATCCCATCTTTGTGCGTGAGCTACAGGAGATAGACGACTTCTTCGACCAGCTGGACCCGAACATCGACGTTATTTGGGGAACGGCGACCGACAACTCGCTCGGCGAAGACGCAAAGGTGACCATCTTGGCCACGGGGCTGGAGGATGAACTGAAGAAGGAAGCGAAGACTGCCGGCAGCAGTGACGACGACAGCACGTATGAAGAGCTGATACCCAAGCTGTATAAACCCCTGAAAAAGAAGAAGGTGGTGGAAGTGCTGGCACAGGAACTGCCTTTCGAGGTGGAGCCTGCTCCCGAGCCTGCCCCCGCCACGCCGCTGCCGCCACCGCTGCCTGAAGTGCCTCATAAAGAGGAGTCAGCTCCCCCCGCTGAGCCTTCTATGCTGAGCAGGTGGAAGGAATGGCTGAGCGCAAAGTTCGGCGGTTTTTTCACACCTGAAGAGTTTTAGCCACCCATACTTCCTTATTTCTTTTCATTCCTCATATTAGCAAAGCATGATGACCCCAGAAGAGAAAGCCTTGGAGGTGAAACGGCTGGTGGAGCAGTTGTGGGCAGAAGAACGCCATGACCTGTTGCTGCAGGCCATAGGTGTGCCATTGCTGGAGGAGCTGCGCCTGGAAGCCGCCAAGGGCAGACTGCAGCCACTGCGCATTACACGCGACTATAGGTTTTTCGTGGGACAGCGTGAGGTGGAGCTACAACCCGTGCACAAGGCTGTGTACCTGCTCTTTCTGGCTCATCCAGAAGGTATTGAGTTCAAGAGGCTGTGTGACTACCGCGAAGAGTTGGCGGGATACTATATGAAGACATCGCGACTGACCGACAGAGAGAAAGTGATGGAGGGGGTGAGCCATCTTGTCAACCCCCTCGACAACGCTATCAACGAGAAGTGCTCGCGCATCAAGCGTGTGTTTTCTGACCTTATGGACGAATATACGGCCAGCTACTACATTATAAGCAGTCACACCCAGCGCCGCTTTGCGGGCAGCCAGCGCATTTGGTATGAGCGATTGAAGATTATAACGCTTCCCCGCCGTCTGGTGGTGTTTGAGTGACTCTTTTGTAAAATAATGATTGATTTGTTTGGCGTTTTAAGCGGGATTGATTACCTTTGCAGCCTATTTCAAAGATGATGAACAATAATCGAAAAGAGAGGATGACAGGCAGCGAAGCGCTGATGAGAGCCCTGCAAGCTGAGGGCGTGACCACCATCTTCGGCTATCCTGGGGGGAGCATCATGCCCGTGTATGATGCGCTATACGACTACACACGCGGTGCGAAGAAGGTGTTCGACCACATACTGGTGCGCCATGAGCAGGGCGCCACACATGCCGCCGAGGGCTATGCCCGTGTGTCGGGCAGGGTGGGGGTGACGCTCGTCACCAGCGGCCCGGGGGTGACGAACACCCTGACGGGCATTGCCGACGCCATGCTCGACTCTACGCCCATCGTGGTCATTGCCGGGCAGGTGCCTATAGCCGCACTGGGCACCGACGCCTTTCAGGAGGTGGACCTGGTGGGCTTGGCGCAGCCCATATCGAAATGGAGCTACCAGATACGCCATGCCGACGATATAGCCTGGGCGGTGTCGAAAGCCTTTTATATTGCACGCACCGGGCGACCTGGACCCGTGGTGCTCGACTTCCCCAAAAACGCGCAGACAGAGCTGGTGGACTTTGCGGCCGAGAAGGTAGACTTCGTGCGCTCGTACGTGCCCTACCCGAAGCTCGACGCGCAGGCCGTGGCGCAGGCGGCAGCCCTCATCAACGCTGCACAACGGCCGCTGGCCTTGGTGGGACAGGGCGTGGAGCTGGGACATGCGCAGGAAGAGCTGAAGGCGTTTCTGGAGAAGGCCGACATACCTGCCGGGCGCACCATGCTGGGACTCTCGGCGCTGCCCTCGGACCACAGGCTCTGCGTGGGAATGCTGGGCATGCACGGCAACTACGCCGTGAACCTGAAGGAGCAGGAGTGCGATGTGCTCATAGCCATAGGCATGCGCTTCAGCGACCGAGTGACGGGCAGTCTGCAGACGTATGCCCGCCAGGCAAAGGTGATACACCTGGATATAGACCGCAGTGAGATAGACAAGAATGTGAAGACCGACGTGGCCGTGGTGGCCGACTGCAAGGAGTCGCTGCCCGCCATCACCGCACTGCTGCAGAAAGCCAGCCACGATGAGTGGCTACAGTCGTTTGTGCCGCTGATGGAGCAGGAGCGCACGAAGGTGATAGAGCCTGCCATACACCCGAAGAACGGCCCGCTGCTGATGGGTGAGGTGGTGAACGCCGTGGCAGAGGCCACCAAGGGCGATGCGGTGCTCGTGACCGACGTGGGGCAGAACCAGCTCTTCGCCACCCGCTATTTCCGCTACACGAAGAAACGCAGCATCTGCACCAGCGGCGGACTGGGCACCATGGGCTACGGCATGCCCGCAGCCATTGGCGCCACCTTTGCCACCAAGCGCACCGTGGTGTGCTTCATGGGCGACGGCGGCATGCAGATGAACCTGCAGGAGCTGGGCACCATCATGGAGCAGCAGGCCCCGGTGAAGATGATTCTGCTGAACAACAACTACCTGGGCAACGTGCGCCAGTGGCAGGATATGTTCTGGCAGCGGCGCAAGTCGTTCACCCGCATGCTCAACCCCTGCTATGAACAGATAGTGCAGGGCTATGGCATTGCGTATGAAGCCGTGACGGAGCGGGCGCAGCTGCACGAGGCAGTGGCAAGGATGCTGGCTGCTGAAGGCCCCTACGTGATGGAGTGTGCCATCAAGGAAGATGACGACGTGCTGCCCATGACGCCGCCGGGCAAGAGCGTAGACGATATGATGCTGAGCCTCAACGCCGCACCCTCGCCAACGGGCGAAGAGGGTAAATAGCTCTTCAGCAAATACTCAATTATGGAAAAGATAGAACATACAAACGTGAATGCCCAGCCCGCACCAGCAGAAGGGGTGGGGGAGCGGCTTTACACCCTGCTGGTGTACTCAGAGAACATAGCCGGCATACTGAACCAGATAACAGCGGTGTTCACACGCCGGCAGGTGAATATAGAAAGCCTGAACGTGTCGGCATCGAGCATTCCAGGCGTGCATAAGTACACCATCACTGCTTGGAGCAACGAAGACCAGATAGTGAAGATAACCAAGCAGATAGAGAAGAAGATAGACGTGGTGAAGGCCAACTACTTTACCGACGACCAACTGTTTATACGTGAGACCGGACTCTATAAGCTCTCTACCGACATGGTGCTGAAGAACCCCGAGATAAGCCGCACCGTGAGACGACATGACGCCAGCATAACGGAGGTGAACCCCACCTACGTCATAGTGATGAAAAACGGTAAGACCGACGAGATTATCTCGCTCTACCGCGCACTCGACGAGTTCGGCTGCGTGCTGCAGTACACCCGCAGCGGGCGCATAGCCGTGACACGAGGCACACAGGAGCAGGTGAGCGAATTCCTGGAACAGCGGGAGAAAGAACGCTGAAGAGGGAAGAATGAATAATGAACAAGGAAGACAAACCCTACTAAAACAAAGAATAATATGCAACAAACTACTTTCATTAAGATTAATCCTGCCGACACGGTGGTGGTGTGCCTCGCCGAGAAGAAGAAGGGCGACACCATGAGCATAGACGGCAGGGAGGTGACTGTGAACCAGGACACGCCTGCAGGACATAAGGTGCTGATAAGGGACACTCGCGCGGGCGAGAACATTATTAAATATGGCTACCCCATAGGCCATGCACGAGAAGACTTGAAGGCTGGCGACTGGGTGAACGAACACAACCTGCAGACCAATCTCTCAGGCACCCTTGAGTATACCTATCAGCCGGTGGACGAACAGCTGGGCATAGCCAAAGAGCAGCGCACGTTTCGAGGTTACCGCCGCAAGAACGGCGACGTGGGCGTGCGCAACGAGTTGTGGATAGTACCCACGGTGGGCTGTGTGAATGGCATTGCCGAGCGACTGGCACAAAAGATGCGTGAGGAAATTGCACAGGAAGGAAAGGGACACATTGATGCCGTGTACAGCTGGCATCACAACTATGGCTGCTCACAGCTCTCAGATGACCATGAGAACACCCGCAAGGTGCTGCGCGACATAGTGCTCCACCCCAATGCCGGCGGGGTGCTGGTGCTGGGCCTGGGATGCGAGAACAACCAGCCCGAAGACTTCATGCAGCTGTTAGGCCCCGACTATGACAAGGAGCGCATTCGCCTGCTGGTGACACAGAAAGTGGATGGCGACGAGGTGGAGGCTGGCATGCAGCTGCTGCGCGACATCTATGCCGTGTGCAGGCAGGATGAGCGTGAGGACGTGCCGGTGAGCGAGCTGCGCGTAGGACTGAAGTGCGGTGGCAGCGACGGCTTTAGCGGCATCACCGCCAACCCGCTGGTGGGGGAGTTTAGCGACTGGCTCGTGGCGCAGGGGGGCACCAGCGTGCTCACCGAGGTGCCTGAGATGTTTGGCGCAGAGACCATACTGATGAACCGCTGTGAGACACCGGAGCTGTTCCAGCAGACGGTAGATATGATCAACAACTTCAAGGAGTACTTCCTCAGTCATGGAGAACCCGTGGGCGAGAACCCCTCGCCAGGAAACAAGGCGGGCGGCATCTCCACCCTTGAGGACAAAGCCTTGGGCTGTACACAAAAGTGCGGACGTGCACCAGTGTCGGGCGTCATGGAGTATGGCGACCGCTTGCAGCACAAAGGGCTCAACCTGCTTTCGGCTCCAGGCAACGATCTGGTGGCTGCCACCGCACTGGCTTCGTGCGGATGCCATCTGGTGCTCTTCACCACAGGGCGCGGCACGCCCTTCGGCACGTTCGTACCCACCATGAAGATAGCCACCAACCCCACGCTGGCTGCACGTAAGCCGCAGTGGGTGGACTTCAATGCGGGGCAGCTCATAGAGGGGCGCACCATGCAGCAGGTGGTGCCCGAATTCATTGACAAGGTGCTGGCGGTGGCTTCTGGCGAGCATGCCCGCAATGAGGAGAACGGCTACCGGGAGATAAGCATCTTTAAAAACGGTGTCACCCTGTAACCCCCTCAGCATCTTGACCGAATGGAAGTAAGCATGATTGCTGCCGTGGCCCGCAACCGTGCCATAGGCTATGACAACAAACTCATTTATTGGTTGCCCGACGACATGAAGCGCTTCAGGCTGCTCACCACGGGGCACACCATTCTGATGGGGCGCCGCACCTTCGACAGTCTGCCGAAGGGAGCGCTGCCCAATAGGCGTAACTGCGTACTCACTCGCAGTCGTAAGGCGATTCCCGGCTGCGAGTGCTTCAGTACGTGGGAAGAGTTTGTGGCCTCATGCCAGCCCGACGAAGAGGTGTTCATCATTGGTGGTGCCAGCCTGTACAAGGGACTGATAGACAAGGCCGACCGCCTGTGCCTGACAGAAGTGGACGACACACCGCAGCAGGCCGACACCTTCTTCCCGGACTACAGTGAGGGGTGGGAGCCTGTATGGCGTGAGGAGCATTGTGCCGACGATAGACACCAGCAGAACTTTGCCTTTGTTGACTATAGGCGTAGGCACTCTGAGCGGGAATGAGGGCCTGCTTTATGCGGGGGCGTCGAGGAGGCTCTCAATGGGGAACTGACGGTCGATGGCAGTGTGAAATGAGATGATGGTCTCTGAACGCGACAATCCTAATGGCTGCAGACGGTCGTGTATGATGTCGAGCAGATGGTGGTTGTTGCGGGCGTAAATCTTTATAAACAAGTCGTAGTTGCCCGTGGTGTAGTGACATTCCACAACCTCGGGCATTTCTTGCAGATGCTTCACCACCTCGTCGAATGACTCGGGGTTTTTCAGGTTCAAGCCAATGAAGGCACACGTTTCGTAGCCCAGCTTCTCTGGGTCGACAATAAACTGCGAGCCTTTTATCACATTGGTGTATGTCAGCTTCTGTATGCGCTGGTGAATGGCAGCGCCGCTAACATTGCACACACGCGCCACTTCTAGAAATGGAACACGAGCATCACTGGCTATCATTCGCAGTATCTGCTTGTCTAACTTGTCAAGTTTCTGGTTTGCCATATTTATTGATGATTTAGGGTTTTACTGATTCTTGAATGACTCATCTCTTGTCGTTTTGCGCTGCTTCAGTGGCTGAGTAATTGATGCGCAGTGCGTATGCCTGTTGCAACTCGCGCTTGATGTCGCTGATGATGCCCATGGGCACGTCGCGGTCGGCTTTGATGCTCACTGTCATGCGGGCCAGGTCTTCCGACCCCATGCGTGAACGCTCCTCGTCGAGAAAGGCTTTGATGTCGCTAAGCGTTGCTATCTCGTTGTTGAGCTGAATAAGAAACTCTTCGCCATGGCCGCTGTTAGATCGACTCCTTCCCACGTAGATGTGTACGATGCTGGCCTTATGCCCTAACTTCTGCACCTCTGTGCCCTGTGGCACCTGATAGTTCACTTTCAGGTCTACGTCGCGCATGTGTGTGACAATCATAAAGAAGAAGAGCACAGTAAAGATAAGGTCGGGCAGCGATGCCATATTCAGCATTGGCACGTCGCGCTCACCATTGTCACGGCTAAAGTATCGGTTTCTCATATCTGTCTTTACTTGTCACTCATCATTGTTCTCTGGGCCATCGGCCACAGGCATAGTTTCGCTAATGCGCTGCGGGTAGACCATTGCCAGCGCATCGCGCTCTTCTTGTGAGCACTGTGCCAGCGAATGTCCGAAGTGCTGGAGTGCCAGCTCGTTGCGAGCTTTGGCATAACCCCTCACTACGGCGTTTTGCATTTCGAAATAGGCATTGTAGGTGGTCAGTCTGTCGGCCTCCACTGTGATGAGGTGGCGGTCGCTGACACGACACCGCCCTAGCAGGTGCACTTCGCGCTCGCTCTTCTCTGGCAGTTGCGCATCGTCGCTTTTGTTCATCACAAACTCAGCTACACGGGCCGTCAGCTCTGTGGTGTTGATAGGCTCTCCATTGCACGTAAGACGGTCTTCCTTGTCGAGCCGTAGTTCCAGCACGTTGCGCTTCTTCACCTCTACTTCTTGCTGTTCGGTGGAGTCGTCGGGTGGCGGCAGCTGTCGGGGAAGTCCCTTGTCGGTATCCATTGACGATGTGACAAGGAAGAAGATCAGCAGCATGAACGAGATGTCGGCTGTCGATGTGGTGTTCAGTGCAGGCACTTCTTTTCTTCTTCTCTTGAACATAGTCTTATTCTGTTTGGGTGCTTCGGTGCAGTGCCCGGTAGATGACTGTGCCCAAAATGATGGCCACAGCCAAAATCATCAGCACCAGTGTGGTGCCTATGAGCATGTCGCTGATGCGTAGCCACAGCGTGTTGTCGTATGTCTCTCCGTTGACGTTGAGCGGTTCCTTACTGCCCAATAACCATGTGGCCACCAGTGTCAGCACTAGCAGTGCCAATGTGCTCAGGGCTATGGTGCGAGCATGCACTCCGTGCTGTATGCCACCGCTTTTGCCCTGTAGACGCAGGCTTCGCACCACCGACCACCCCGTCAGCAGTAGAGCCACTCCCACCAGCGCATAGATAGTGTAGAGCACTATATTGACAAACAAAGGCGAGGTGTAGTCAATCATTCTGCTTGCTGAGTTTTCGTTTTGCAATGATGTCGAGCAGGTCGATGGCCGACTCCTCCATCTGCGATGTCAGTCGTTCTATCTTTGAGAGGATGTAGTTGTAGAATATCTGTAACACCAGAGCCACGATGATGCCGAAGATAGTAGTGATGAGCGCCACCTTCATTCCTTTGGCCACGATGGTGGGGCTGATGTCGCCAGCCTCCTGTATGTTGTCGAAAGCTATCACCATGCCTATGACGGTGCCTAAGAATCCCAGCGAGGGTGCTATGGCTATCATGAGGCGTATCCACGAGCACCCCTTCTCCAGGTTGCCGCTTTGCACGGTGCCGTAGCTCACTATGGAACGTTCTATGGTGGCCATGTCTTCGCTGGCGTGCATCAGTCCTTGGTAGCAGATGCTGGCCACTGGGCCTCGGGTGTTACGGCATAGTGTCTTAGCTGCCTCCACATCGTCTTGCTCCATGTGCTTTTCAATGTCGCGCAGCAGTTTCTTCGCATTGATCTCTGATAGGGTGAGGTAGATGATGCGCTCTATGCAGAGTGCCAGGCCGATGACCAGCGCCAGTGCCACTAACGACATGAAGCCTGCCGAACCCTCAACAAACTTCGTCTTCAGTTGCTCGTGAAACCCCATGCCACCTTCCTCTGCCATAGCCTGCAGGGCATCCACGTCGTCGGCGCCCACCATCTCCTCTGGCGACGGCATGGCCTCGCTGCTGTCGGTGGGAAGTGGCGAGGCTGAAGTGTCGCCGTTGGCTGCAGCCGCATTGACAGTCGTTGCCACGGCGTTGCTGTCCTGGCTCTGTGCCTGTACAGGCATGGTGCATAAAGTCATGCATGCCAAAGCCAGTGAAGCTATCAGTTTTTTCTTTCTCATTGCATACTAGTTATTATTTGTGTGCAAAGGTACACAATCTTTCTTATCTATATCATTGATTCTGTCTTCATTTTTCTCTGTTTTAATAAGTTTTAAGATGATTTGCACTTCAATCTCGTTTTTTATCGCTACAATCGCATTCAGATTAAAAGATTTAGGCAGTGATATAGGTAGTGGGTTATGCTAGGGTAGGGGGCTGAGTTATTCTGTTGCCTTGGTAGATACTTTCATCCAGTATTGACGTTCTTGTTCTGGCATCTTTTCGATGGCGTAACGAAGCATGGTGCGAGGCATCTCGTAGGCATGTTGACGGAGGAAGGCGCGGAGTGTGTCCATCGAAACGCGCTTGCCCATTTCTCTCAGCATCCAGCCCACAGCCTTGTGCATGAGGTCGTGCGGATGGTGCAGATGCTTTTCAGCATAGCGCAGACACCACGAAGGGTCGCCCATCTGGGAAGTCTTCCACGAGCAGACGATACTCATGCGCTGCTTCCACAAACATGGGCTTTGAGCCAAATCGTCGAGCACCTTTGTCTTATACTCTTCGTCGCCCAGGAAGGAGGGCAGCAGGAGCCAGTGCCCGAGTATTTTGTGTACGGAGAGATCGACGAGGTCCCAGTTGTTGGCTTGCTCTGCGTACTGCAGATAGAGCGTGACGATTTCGTCGCGGCCGCGGATGGCCTTTTCGTTCTTTTCAAGTCGCTTGGTGGCCAGTTTCTCAAATCGCGACACGAGCGTCAACAAGCCGCAAAGGCGAACCTCGTGCCAATGGTTCATGAGTAGCGCTGGTATTTCACTCAAGGGTAAATCTTGGGCTACAAGTTTGACGACCTCGCGCGTCTGGGGCACTTTCAACCCCAGGAACTCGTCGCCCTCGCCATACTCGCCAGGCCCTGTTTTGAAGAACCCCATGAGTATTTTCCGCTGCTCTTCGTTCTGCAGCGACTCCATGTGTTGTATAATCTCTTGGGCCGTCATCATGTTTCTTCTTCTCCTTTATTTTTCATTCGCGCCATGACCAGGCGTATTTCATCGTAGGTGACGTCGGGCGGACAGAGGTTCTTGATGGCTGTGGAGCCGTTGTCGGTGCCCATCTTGCGTACGATGCGCTCAATGACTTGCTGGTGTTCAAGCGGAACAAGATCGTCGAAAGAAACGTCGCCTGATTCTATGTAGCGTGTCAGATGGCCAATAACAGTGCCCAGCGTGAGGCCACGTGCTTTAGCAATGAGGTCGGGCTTCATGCCTTCCTGATACATTTGGAAAGAAGTCTCCCATGTCTTGGGCTTCGCTTCTTTGGGCGTCTTGGCCTTGCGCTGCCGTTTGGTCTTCACGTCATCTTCGCTCAGCGCGTCGAGCATCGACATCTGCTTCTCATGCAGGTAGTTGTCGACGGTATAACCCTTCTCGGCTATCTTGACGAGCAGATAGCGGTGGGCGAGCCACGTCTGCTTGAGGTCGGGCAAAGCGTTGTTAAGGCGGCGCGAGGCCTGCTTGTTGTTGGTTTCCACATTGGCACTTAAGCTGAGAGGCTTGGCGAGGATGTCGCGCAACTGGTCGGCAAAATATTCGGCACTGCGGCGCACGCGGTCCAGGAAGTCGGCATCGCGCAGCGACTCGATGGGCATGAGTTGTATTCTCTGCTGCCACTTGACGGCTACATCGACAACGCGCAAACGAATGTCCTGTAGCGTCTGGTCGTGCAATTGCTTGAGCGAGGCATGACTGTGATAGAAAAACTCGGCGAAGATGCGCACCATCGATTCTTCCAGATACAAGATGGTGCGGAAGTCGAAGAGTTGTATCAACAAATAGCGCTCGTACTCTTGCTTGAGCACAGGCAGTTGTTGGATACTGCGCTCAGCTTCGCTCTCTTGCTGGGCAATGTATGAGTCCACGCGCTCATCGTTGATGACGGCACGAGCTTCCAAGGGCGAGGCGAGCACCAGACCTTCGAGGGTGCGGCAGCGACTCAGGGCGACGTAAACCTGTCCAGGGGCGAACGACTGGTTGGCGTCGATGATGGCGCGGTCGAACGTCAGGCCTTGGCTCTTATGGATGGTGATGGCCCAAGCCAGTCGCAGGGGCAGTTGCTTGAACGTGCCCTGCACCTCGCTCTCTATCTCTCGCGTCTGCTCGTTCAGCGTGTAGCGGGTGTTCTCCCATTCAAGCGGTTCCACTTCAATGGCCTCTGCGTCGCCTTCGCAATAGACGGTGAGACGCTTTTCCGATGCCTCCATCACACGGCCTATGCGGCCATTATAATACTTGTGTTCGCCCGACGGGTCGTTCTTCACAAACATCACCTGCGCGCCCTTCTTCAGCACGAGCGTCTCGGCAGTGGGATAGGAATATTCAGGGAAAGCACCTTTTACCTCTGCGTGATACCTATATGAGCGGCCGGGCAGTTTCTGCAGCTCCGACTCGTTGTAGAAGTTGGCAAGGTTGTTGTGGGTGGTCAAACGGATATACTGTTCCTCTGGGCGGGGAATGAACAAGGGCTGACAGCGACCGTTTAGTTTTATCAATGCCTCCACCGACGGGCGCCCCTCGCGTATCTCGTTCAATAGCTCGATGAACGATTCGTCCTGCTGACGGTAGACGTGCGTGAGTTGGATGGTTACGTAGTCCATTTGCTGCAGGGCCTTCGAGCCGAAGAAGTAGGGTGTGTCGTAGTAGGGTTTCAGCATGCGCTCGTCTTCGGGTGTGACCACGGGCGTGAGTTGCGCCAGGTCGCCAATCATCAGCAGCTGCATACCGCCGAAGGGCTGACCGTGCTCGCGGAAGCGGCGTAGCACGGCATCGATGGCATCGAGCAGGTCGGCGCGCACCATCGATATCTCGTCAATGATGAGCAAATCAGACGAGACGATAATCTTGCGCTTCTCCTTTCCGAAGTCAAACTTGCTCTCAACCTTCGCGCCGGGCACGTAGGGCGAAAAGGGCAGCTGGAAGAATGAGTGAATGGTCACACCGCCCGCATTGATGGCTGCCACACCTGTTGGCGCCACAACAATGGGGCGTTTGCGAGAGTGCTCCATCACTGTTTTCAGAAACGTTGTCTTGCCCGTTCCCGCTTTGCCCGTCAGAAATATGCTGCGCCCCGTGCTCTCCACGAAGTCCCACGCTGTGCGCAGTTCGTTGTTTCGTTCCATAGTAGTAAACGTTTGAACTGCAAAGGTACGAATAAGCGAGTGAAAAACAAAAGAAAAAAGCCTTTTCTTTTGTTTTTCCGAGTAATGAATTAGGCAACACCTAAAATGAAGCCCCGAATAACAGCATTTTTGTTATATGGAAGCGGAAGTACTTTCGGCGCTAGCCAAAGGTAAGAATAAGCGAGTGAAAAACAAAGAAAAAGATGTTTTTCTTTTGTTTTTCCGAGTAATGAATTAGGCTACACCTAAAATGAAGCCCCGAATAACAACATTTTTGTTATCTGTATGGCTGGGAGCGCAAGGAGTGCAGTCCGGAGCGCACGGAGTCCGTAGGCACTCCCCTCCCATGTAGGGGAGGGGTAGGGGTGGGGTCAGTATCTTTCTAAGTGCTTGAAGAAG
>JAEEGG010007239.1_pt1 | contig 25666 bp, 15 predicted proteins | sample 9134161 | NCBI WGS metagenome assembly JAEEGG01 (sample SAMN16246543, study PRJNA631951) | gut metagenome | biome: gut microbiome; feature: rumen; material: CR-attached | host: Bos | place: Iran: Karaj | collected 2018-10 | reverse complement strand
GCGCCCGGCGAATCGTGATCCTCCAGAATCTCGCCCGCGCCCGCGGAGGCACCGTTCCCCCACACGATCCGCCGCCCATGCCGCCGCCGACGGCGGCAAATCGTTGAACCGTTGGACCGTTGAACCGTTGAACCGTTGAACCGTTTATACCTGCCATGAAAACCACTCTCCCATTCAAGCATTTCATTTTGCATTCCGCCTTAATCATTGTGCATTGCGCATTGTGCATTGTGCATTCGACTTCCGCCTTCGCGGAAGTCGATGCAGACGAGAAGAACCTCCTCGACGTTCGCTTCGGTCCATTGGCCGATGGCGGGGAGGAGATTCTCCAACAGGAGGCCGAGCGCTGGAACTTCAACTTCCGTTCATACGGTTCCTCAGCCGGCTTCCTCTGGGCCGACCCCATTCTCCGCCGCAGCGCGGCGACGGGCGACGCCGGCGACAAGCGCATGACGGGACTCGACGTCGTCTGCAATGAGGAGGGCTTTTCCATCCTCGTTCTCTGCTACGAGCCGACCCTCGCGGACTACGCGGCGAATACAAATGCCTTCCCGTCGCCGAAAATCGAACTCTACTTCCTGCCAGGGGACGCCGACGACCAGAAAATCGAACACCACTACCAGCTTTACTACGGCCCCGGCATTTTTGCCGAATACCCGTGGCTCGTCGAAGACACAGGCTACAGACCGGTCAAGCCCCACACCGTCGTCCGCGACTACGTCCTAAAGGAAGGGGCAATTCTCCGCCGCTACGACATCTCCTGGGAACCGCTCTTCGACCGTCTCCCGTTCTCCGACAAGCGCGACAACATCTGGCGGCTCTCCGTGGTTCGCTGGGCGCCCGGCGGCGGCCAGACCTGGGGCGGACCCGTCCACCAGCCAGGACAGGCCGGCTACATCCGCTTCCCCGACTTCACGCCCGAACAGCGAACCGCAATAATGGCGACGCTTCTCCGCAAGGCGTGGTCCTCCTTCCGCGTCCGCGCCGGCAAGCGCGACATGATCAGCAGTTCCGATGGCTGGAGCCGCCCTCAGGTGCGGACCGAAAAGTACTTCCTCGAAGAGACCGCCGATGCGCCTCGCAGCTACGTCAACTACAACGAGGACCCCGGCTTCCGCCCGATTCTCGACAAGCTCCAGGCCGAGCGCTACGCCCTCGCCCCGACAATCGGCGCCTTCGCGTCGCTTCCTCCCGACGAGCAGACGGCCTTCTACGAGAAGGCGAGCAAAATGCTCTTCAACTACGAGTACGACGTCCAGGCCGCCTACGCCCGCTTCTGCGAGGACGAATTCTTCGCCGCCCCCAGCCGTTAACTCGTTTGACGGTTTGACAGTTTGACAGTCTGACGGTTAACCCCACCAATCACTTTCCTGCCATGAAAAACCCCATTCCCCATTCCCCGTTCCCCATTCCCCTTCTTTCATTGTGCTTTGCGCATTGTGCATTATGCATTGCGCTTTCCGCCTTTGCGGCCCCGCCGCAGGACGAGGCCGCGCAGCAGAAGGCTGCCGAACTCGCCCAGCTCGTCCGCGACAACACCGCCAAGGCCGATGGCATGCTCCGCGCGATGGCCGAACACGGACGCAAGAACGAATACGCCCAAGTCACCAACTGCTCCGCGCAGGTCGCAGCCATGCTCGCCCTCAAGGAAGGCGCGCCGTCCGTGACGCCCTACCGCATCCACATGGAGACCGCCCGCGCGCTGAGCGAAAAGCTCCACCTGCACTGGGCCGGCCTTGCGGCGCAGCACTATGCCGAGGCGTTGAAGTTGGCAGACACCCCAAGGCAGAAGGCCGAGGCAATCTTCGCGGCGGGGCTTCTGGAGTACGATGTCGCGGCTGATGACGATCCCGCGCCTGCGATTGCGAAGATTCGCTCCGCGCTTGCCGTCCCCGACCTGTCCAAGTCCGACCTGCTCGACCTCGCATTCCGCTATCCCTCCTCCATCGACCCGGACTTCGATGTCAAGGCCGAGGCATGGAAGATCGCCGAGGGCGAACCCTCTCTCCACGGCCGGTACTACGCCGGCATTCTTCCTCCCGCACCTCGCGGCCAGAGTACGACCCTCAATCCCTCGAAATCTTCTGAGCGCGCGCTGGAAATCTGCCGGAAGGCAATCGCCGATCCGGCTATCCGCGGCGGTCAGCGCGAACAATTCCTCAACCGCGAAATCGACGCCCTGCTTGACCTCGGGCGCAGCAGCGAGGCAGAGCAGAGGTTGCTTGAGCTTGCCGCGACAACCGACCAGCGTTCCCGTGCGATGTGGAGCAAGCGGCTCGGCGACTTCTACGTCGAAAGCGCCAGACGCTACTACCTGCCATCGCACGAGCAGACCCTGCGCAAGGCGCTCTGCGCCTACACCGACGCGAGCCTCGCCGCCCCCAATGACGGACGAATCGCGGAAACGGCATGCGCGGTCGCGCTGACGTTGAAGGACTACTTGGCGGCAGAGAACGCCGTTACCCGCCGGATTGAAATCAACAAGGGCGTGACCAATGTCTGGGCCTGGAGCCAGCTCGGCCGCATCGCCTATGAAAAGAAAGACTACGCCTCCGCCGCCTCGGCATTCGGCGCGGCCGAAGCGGGGCTGGACCGCTCCTCACGCCGTCTCTACGCACGGTCGCTCAAGGCGCTTGGATGCATCGAGGAGACAATAGTCCAGCTTGAGAAGATAGAAAAGGAGGACAATCGCTTCATGAAGGGCACCGACCGCTACTACATCCAGTACCTGAAAGGGCGGTTGCCGACCGCTGCACCTTGACCAATCTTCCCATCGCAAGGAGGCGGTTGGGGCAACTGCCATCGCACTATCAAAAGCATCAATTTTCAGCGCGTTTGTCCAGCAAGATGGTAAAATCTATTCTACATTTTCAAAGGACTACGACATGAACATTCTTCCCGTCATCGCACAGGCCGAAGCGGCCGCCGCGCCCCAGAACAACCCCTACGGCATGCTCATCACGATGGCGCTCATCTTCGCCATCTTCTACTTCATGATGGTTCGCCCGCAACAGCGCAAGGAGAAGGAGCGCAGGAAGACCATAGAGACCCTGCGCGCCGGCCAGCGCGTTATCTTCGCAGGCGGCCTCATTGGCACAATCGCCGAGGTCAAGCAGTACACCTTCATCATCGAGACGGTCTCGGGCAAAATCGAAATCGCCCGCGGCGCGGTCTCCCGCCTGCTCAAGGACGACGAAACTCCGTCAATGGAGCAGTAGTCGGCCAGTTGGCCAAATATGAAGGCTGAAATATCCTGGTCGGTCATGCATCCCTCGGCAATCGACGTGGGATACATGGAGCGCGTCGCCGCCAAGGCGCTTGAATACGGCGGCGTCGATTCTTTTGAGGTCTGCGGCCCCTGCCATTTGCCAAGCGGCGGCATAAACGGTCTTTCCATGCTCGACCCGTATCCGACGGCGCATGCCAAGGTCGACGCGGAAGCCGTCACAAAGGCCAGGGCCAACCTCAACGCCATCGTCGAAATCGCCCATCGCATCGGCAAACCGCTCTACTACTGGCACCGCGAGATATTCCTCCAGCCCGGCATCATCGAAGACATCCCGGAGATGCTCGACGAGGACGGCGAATTCGACCTTCTCGGCAAGCCCTACCAAGACTATCTGCGCTTCAAGATTGGCGAGGCCTTCAAGTTCGTCCCCGGCCTTGACGGAATCGTCCTCACGCTCACCGAGGCCGACTATTCGGTGATACACAACTCCAACCCCGGACGTTACCCCCCCGCAAAAGTCGTGGAGTCGCTCACGCGGATCTTCGCCGAGGAGCACGCAAAGCGCGGCAAGCGCTTCACCCTGCGCTCGTTCGGTTCCATCGCGAAGGACTACGAGGACATCATCGCCGGCGCCACGGCCGCCGCCGCGGACCACGTCTTCGAGATTGAAACGAAGGTCACGCAGGCCGACTTCGTTCCGTGGCTTCCGACGAACCCCTTCCTGAAGCGCACCCCGCCGCTTTCGCTCGGCGCGGAATGCGACTGCCTCGGCGAGTACCTCGGTGCCGGGTATCTGCCTGCCGCGCAGGTCGCCCGCATCCGCGAATACGTCGCGGACGCCCGCATCTCCGGCGCAAGCCGCTTCGCGATCCGCATCGACCGCATCGGCAACTCCATCTTCGACTCGGCTCACGAGGTCAACCTCCACGCCTACATGCGCTTCATTCGCGACCCCGAGGCCACGGCCGACGAAGTTCTCGCCGAATACGCCACCGCGCATTACGGTGCCGCGGCAAGCCGCATGGCTGAAATCGAAGGGCGCGAACTGGAGATGGTGCGGAACCTCAACTACGTCGACTCGAACCTCATCTTCCACGCCTTCCCGCTGAGGCCGAACCTCAAGTACGTCAAGGCGGGCTGCATCTTCGGCGCGTTCCACGAGAACGCAGACCTTTCGATGAGCCGCGGCAGCTGGAGCATGCTTTACTGGCGGAAGGCGCCCACGCATGAGCACATTCTTTCCGAGAAGGCCAGAGCGCTGGAAATGGCCGAGGAAGGCCTCGCAGCCGTCAAATCGCTCCAATCCGAGTTGCCGACGGAAGAGTTCGCAAGGCTTTCACGGGCATGGGAAAACGCGACAAAAGTCGCACGGGCCCTTCAGGCGTTCGCGAAATGCATCGTGGCCTACTTCGAGGAAATGGAAGCGGAACGTGACACTCCCGAAAGGCTTGAGGCTGCATCTGCCGAGGCGGTGTCGCTAATCGAGTCGATGATGGACAATGTGCATCCCGACGTGACGGGGAGACGGTATTATCCGGCTACGGAGAAAGGCTGCCTGGATTGCGCCTATTTCAACGGACTCCGCTTCTACTGCCGGGAGCTGCTTGTGGAATATCGTGCCGAGCGGGCCGTCCGGCGCCAGTTGCAGAACAGGCAGGACGTTGTCGACTTCGTCGTCCCAGGCGGCATCTACGATGACGGCCGCGTCCTTCGCCCCATGCACGGCGCGCACTCGGAGATAGTCGATGGAACCCCCGTCCGATGGGTGGGCAATACGGTCTTCCCGAACGGCACGATTGAAGTCCATCTCCGCGACGAGCCCGAAGCGCATCTGGAAATCGCCCTTGCGCCGTCCGGCGCACAGGATTACTCATGCACGGAAACCGCTGAGTACGGCTTCCGCAAGGTCGTCATAGCGAAAAAGGGTGCCTCCTATCCAGGCGTAGTCTACATGGCCTTGGTCAGATAGTGCCTTACAGCGCCTGGTCTGCGAAGGCCATCGCCCATGTCCAGTCGTCAAGTGATAGGCCGTGCGTGCCCGTGCGTCGGACATAGCCGAATGGCGGGCGGACGGCGGCAGCGTCGTACGGCTCTGGCCATTCTTCAAGGCCAAGCCCCTTGCCTGTCAGGAACTCCCATACAGGCGACGCGGCCTTCGCGGAGAGGAACTCCCCGACGGGGTCGAACCACCGTTTGTGGTAGCATTCGAGCAGGAGCGCCCTCGGCGCAACGCAGGCCAGAAGCATGTGCTGGTCGAACGGCATTTCGCGCTCCCTTCCCTTCCATTTCCAAACTCCGCCGCAATACCACCATCGGAAGTTCAACTCCTGGGCCGCAAGGCTTTCGCCGTAGTCGCGCTTCATGAGCTGGACGCCTAGGGCCCCGGTCTGGTTCGGGATGCACGCCTTGAAGCGCTCGTCGAACGCCGCGGCCAGAAGCGCGGCCTTGCCGAGACGCGAGGAGCCGATGACGGCGCAACGCTTGGCGTCAAGTTCGGGTATCCGTTCCGCGAGGTCGAGTCCCCGGCTGAGTCCCCACGCCCATGCCATGAGCGAGCCGGTGTTGTCCGTGCGCTTCGGGTCGCGCCATCCCCAGAGTTCGAAGACGCCGTCGAACGCGACGCCGGTGGCGCTGTTCCCGTCTGAGGAAATCTGCTTGTAGTTCGCGGACATGAAGGCGTAACCGCGCGAGGCCATTTCGGCAAGCGGCAGCGGAAAGTGGTTCGTCCTGCCGGTGGCGATTTCATCGTTGCCGATGTAGTTCAGGTGGAGGAAGAGGGGCGACGGCCCCTTCGCGTCGCGCGGGATGAATGCAATCCAGTCGATGACCGGTCCTTTGCCATCCGCGCTGAAGCGCTGGCGGTAACGCCGCTCGATCATCGAGAACTCGTCGCGCACCTTTTCGGAGACTAGCTCGAAAGACATCGATTCCGGCGGTGGCGGCATCCGTCCGTAGACTTCCTGCTCGAAGATGCCCAGAATCTCCTTGCGTCGAAGTGCCCAATCGTGGGCGTCCGCCACCTTGCGGCCGTCGACGAACGTGAGCGGATCGGGGAGCTCGAAGTCGCGTCCGGGAAGACCCGCCTTCTCCTCGTCGTAGCTGATCGCCACGCCTTCCGTGTGCGCGTCGTCGGTGTAGAAGAAGGTGGCGTCGGGTTCAGGCGACCCCTCCATCCACTCAATGCCCTTGGACCTCCTGCGGACGAAGGCGAACTCCTCCTCCGACACCCATGCGGGCCTGATAAAAGTCTCTTGCATCATACTCTCCTTCAAAGATTGTCTCTCGCTTGTTTCCAAGTGAACATGGAAAATACTATCACATAGCACGTCGCGGTGCAAGGGCGAACATGCGAATTTGCAATTGATTTTGACACTCGCCCGATAACTATGGCATAATAAACTTGTCGTTTGACGAGGCTTCGGCCGCGCCGGACGAACAGTTTGGCTATTGGCTTTCAGCTATCAGCTTTTGGATCTTGACAATCAGACGATGCGACGGAAGCCAGAAGCTAAAACCTAAAAGCCGAAAACTAACATGACAACTTGCAATCATGCGCATCTACCTCGACAACTGCCGCTACAACAGGCCATTCGACGACCAAAACCAATTGAGCGTCCGTCTAGAGACGGAGGCGAAACTGCGTGTGCAGCAACTCATGCGGGCGGGAGTTCTGGAATATGTCTGGTCTGACATGCTCGTTGTTGAGGCTGGCGATTGCCCCATTCCTGAACAAATATAACATGATATGATCACTATGACTGACAGCGAAATCAAGACACAAGGCTACAAGGTGCTTGTGGATGCTTTAGGCGATGTCAATGCGGAGCGCTTCATCACGTTGACATTGCGCGAGCCTTTTGACTACACGAAATGGCGTGAATCGCACTTGTATCTTGATGGAGACATCCATTCGCTCGCCGAACGCGCGCGGGAGGCCGGTAGGCGTATTCGCGAGAAGGATGCCCATGAAGCCACTTCGCCTTAACATCAAACCCCGATTGGAGTTGGGGTTGTTCCCATTACATCATGGACATTTTCAGTCCGCACCATACAAAATCCCCCTCCCGAAGCGCACTCAGAAAAAACGGGTGCGCTATTTTTACTGGGGGTTTTAGATCCCTGTGCATGGAAAAGGAGTTGTCAGACACCGGAAGTTCCTCCGTGCCTCCGCTTCTCCCCATTCTCCGCGCTATGCGCCGCAGGCTTTTACTCCTCTTTGCGGTTTTTGTGGGTTTCGCTTGTGGGATTCAACCGCTCCGTCAACGGCCTTGAGGTAGGCGGACGAGCCGTCCGCGCTCGCGGAAGGGCAAGGCAGTGCACGGCTGGAAGCCGCACCTCCCAAGGGTCGCGCTTTCGCGCGACCATCGCGGGCAAGATGCCCGCGTCTCCAAGGGAGACCAAAAGCAATGCGGCAATTTCTTGTTAATGCGCCGTCATCGGATCATCAACCATCGGATCAACCGGGCACCCGGACATCCGACCATCTGAGAGCGGCCGCGACAAAGCGCGGCCCTCCCCATCTCCCAATCTCCTACCTCCCGGAAAGCGCCGCAGGCGGACTATGGGGACGCGGGCTGGAAGCTCAGCGTCTGAGCCTGAATATGGCGGGTATCTGCGTCCTGACTGGGCTAGACAGGCGAATGGCGTTGCCTTCGCTGCGGGAGAACTCGACAGTCTCCCACTTGCCGTCGCCGCGAAGACGCTCGATGATGGACGGCGGTTCGTCAAACTCGATTTCCGGGGCGTCGTCGCCGTCGAGGTCGAGAAGGTTCAGCACGAACACGTCCCCATCCTTCCCGGCCTTGCCGGAGAGGAATGTTGCCGGACCGTCGCCCAGGTAGTATGCCCCGCCCGGCAAGCCGCCGCCGAGTTCCCGCAGCAGACCGACGATCCAACGCTTGTACGTCTCGGAAAGCAACGTCTGGGCGTAGCTGATCGGCACTGCGGGCGGAAGCGGCTGGGCCAGTGTCACGACGCTTCCGCCGCGCGCGTTGTCGAACGCCACCGCTCCTGGTGCGAGATAGACCGGCTCGCCTTCAATGCTCGGCTGATTGAAGAGACGCGAGAGCACCCCCGCCCCCTCCGCAAGCCGCGTCAGGTCGGCCGTGTCGGCATTTACGCGCATCCCCGACTGTCGACGACCGTCTGCGAACTCATGGAACTGAACGGTCTTGAGTTTCCAGCTCTTCGCGTCGACACCGATGTCGGCGGAACGTCCATGCGCCGAAAGCCAGATTGCGGCCGTGCCGTCCGCAATCACCTTGCCGGAGAGGATTTCGTCTATCTCGTCGTCGGTCAGCTTTTCAAGCGTCGCGGCCGTCAAGGCGACAATGTCGCCCTTTCGCGCCTTGCCGAAACGATACGGGACGCCAATGAGCCCGAGGAAGAGATCGCCGAAATTCGCGTTCGATGGGCCACATGGCGGAATGACGACGCCGCCCTGCCTGAAGTCCACGTCCGCCGCCCATTGCATGAGGCCCTTGTTTTCGCGGAAGATGCGGCGGTAGTTGCGGCCGGAGCGCCGTTCGTGGTTGTTGCCGGTGCGCGTGATCCAGATCTTCGCGCCTTTCACCCCGTCGAGCGCCAGCATGACCATGTGGTCGAAAAGACGCGTGGCGGAGCACATCCACAGCGTGTGCGGGCACGTGTCCGCCTCCTGCATGAGAATCGCCCCTTCCCCCACCGTCGCGAGCTGCCGCGCGTATTTGCTGCGCATCTCGACGATGTGCAGGAGGTCCTTGCCGTAGTTGTGGAAGGGCGCGCCATTTCCCCTTATTGTCGGCTTCTGGCCGGGCGCGGCCAGTATCTCGGCGTAACGCCTTGCGTATTCGAGGTGCCCCTGGGACGCGCAGACGCAGATGATGCCGGGTATCGTTTTGTCGAAATTCTCGCGAATCGTCTTGAAATGGCCGGCGAGCGAATCGACCGTCAGCGCCATCCACGCGTCGCGGATTTTCGGATCCGAAGCAAAGGCCTCCAACACTTCCTCCCGCGTCCAGGAGCGCCCCGTCCGCCTGCCGAATTCGGCTAGGTGGAGCGGGCAGAAGCAGCCGTGCTGCCCTTTTTCCCAGACGAGACGCGTATCGTCGTCGACCATGAAGAAGTCAGGCTTGAGCGCCGAGAAGGTGCGGCACGCGGCGGCGAGGTACGTCTGGAAACCGGTGTCGAGCGGACACATCCGGTAAAGTGAGGAGCCGTCCGGCTTGACGACGCGCTGGAAGTCCGCAGGCGCACCAGGTTCCCCGCCGTGGCCCATCGTCGCCTGTAGAAGGATGCCGAGGCTGACGCCCGAGCGAGGCCTTATGAGCTTCTCCGCCTCGCGGTAGCGCGCGGCGAAGCGCGAGGCCTTGTCATCCACCGGATTTCCTGCGGGATGGATGGCGAACGACCATGCGATGCCGTCGATGATCGTCTCGTCGCCGACCATTACCGCGTCATCCGAGACGGACGCCGCGTTGTCGCCGTTGAGCGGCATCACGGATACCCAACGCGGGCAGGAGACTGCGCCCCAAAGTGTCCGCGTCGTACCGGAATCCGTAGTCTTGTTCGTCATGGGGCCGCTTTCTCCCTGTCGGGATCATCGTCGGCGAGGGCCTGCTGGAAGCGGTCGCGCTCCTCAGCGGTCGCGGGTCTTCCAAGCATGTGCACACAGCCGCCCGGACGTGTCGCGTCGGGATGCGCGATGACGATCTCCTTGATGCGGTCCTTGTAGACTTTGCGCGCCGCGCCAAGCTTCTTCCAGTCGCCTGTCTTCCAGGCCGCGCGAACCTTCGCCGCCTCGCGTGCGCATTCGAGCGACACGGCGAGGTAGTCGATGCGGGCAAGGACGTCGAAATCGCCGTCCGCGAGCTTGCGCGCCTTGTCGAGCCGCGCCTCGAACTCGCCGATGTCGAAGCGGTCCATGTAGCCGCCGACGCCCATCGCCCCTTCCGCGGCCTGCATGTAGTGCTTCTCGAGCTCCCGCATGTAGTCGGCGATTTCGTCCGCGGCCTTGCCGAAGCCTGTGCGGCACCAGTCGGCGGCGATTGTCTCGTAGTCGAGCCTGTCGGGGTTCGTCATGGCCTTGGCGATCATGTAGAACATGAAGCCTGCGGCGGAGTAGTCGGCGCTGCAGCAGTCGAGCGAGACGCCCACGACGCCGTTGGCCTTGAAGTCGGAGATGTCGTTGAAGAAGAGCCGACCGTAGTTGACCGGATATCTGTTGCCTCCGCCGAGACCGGCGAGACAGTTCGGCCGCCATACCGTTTGGTTGCCGAAGGAGAGCCACGCGGCGATGTTCCTGCGTAACGCGGGGAACCGTTTCGCGTCGCCGTAGTTGCCGGCGACGTTGAAGAAGACGATGTCCGGATCGGGGCGCAACTTGACCGGCGGCTGTGTGTAGTTCGAATAGACGAACTGGACGACGTGCTTGCCGGGACAAGCGGCGCGCACCCTCCGCTGGATGTCGTTGGAGAAGTCGAGCATTCTGTCCGTGAGCGAGACGTATGAGTAGGGATGCTTGGCCCAGGAATGCGGCTTCTCCTTGGAACGGTACAGGTAGCCGCGCGACACCGGCGAGTTGGCGGGGTCGAGCTTCCTGCACTCGTCGCACATGCAGTAGGTCATGTAGCCGCCGTCCGGCATGCAGATGGACGCGCCCTGGCGCCCGGGGTTCGCCTCGAAGACCCGTATGGTGTCCTTCGCGATCTGCTCGCGCAGCTGCGGGTTCGACGTGCAGAGCCTCGGATGGCTGTTCGTCTCCTGCTGGCGGGAACCTGTGTTCTGAAGCGCGAACCACTCGGGATGCTCCTTGAAGAACCTCGCGTAGTAGCCGCCGTACTGGTGCCCCGCGAGAACGCTTGCCTGGAATGTCGGGTTGTCGGTCTTCACAATTTTCCCTGCGTTGACGCCGTGCCACTGCCAGAATCCGCGGTTTCCGGGCCGGTCGACTTTCGCCCTTTCAAGTTTGGAATACTCGCTCGGCTCGAATCCGTAGGCGCGCAGTCCGTCGTTTACCTTGTGGTTGCCTGTTACGGGAACCTTCATGAGACGGACCTTGAGTCGCGGCACATAGTCGAGCGCGATGTCGTCGAGCTCGACCTTCTCGCGCTTTGGAATCACCTTGCCGGCCTTGCCCGGGAAGAGATAGCGGCAGCCAAGCGACTCCAGCACGTAGGTGATCGCCTGCGAGACGCCGTCACCTACGCCGCCGATGTAGAGTTCATCGCCGTTTCGGCGGATGATCGACTCGAGTTCCCGCGCCTTGCCGTCGTCGCGCCCGATGACAATCACGGGACCTGATTCCGGCTTCGCGGAAATGTCGACGACCTTGGGCTGGCGGCCGCTCATCTCATTCAGGTGCCAGGCGAGTTCGTCGGCCAGCTTATGCGTTCCGTCACGCTCCTTCAGGTTGCAGGCGATGGTCACGACGACATCGCCGTCGATGAGTGTCAGGCCCTTTTCGCGGACCGGCCGCGTCCTGAACTCGGCCTTGTAGACGAGCTGCGTCGGCAGCACGAGCGAACCGGGGGCGCCGAGCGGCGTGTAGTCGATTGCGTCGAAGATGTTGGTGCCTTGGATGGTCCCGACAACGCCGTCGGCCACGGCGTCGTCAAAGCGCTCGCCGCGGGTCGGTCTCCATGTCGAGGCCAAGCCGAGGGTGACACAGCCGGCAAGGGCAAGCACGGAAGTGGCGATTGCCACTATTGGTGATCTTTTCATGATTTCTCCTTAGGTCAAGTCCAATTCCGCGCTATGGGGCAGAATCTCGCACAGGACGAACAGACTGCCCGTTGTAGCGGATGAATCTGCCCCAGCCGAAGCCGCCGGAATTGAGAAAGAGGTAGAACGAGCCCATCGTATTGCTCGGATGCGGCGTAGAGGACCAGTATTGGCCTTGAGAGTCGGGGCTGATGAGTTGCGAGCCGTCGCCGTAGCCGGCGGCCGGAAGGAAGATGCTCCTGTTCGCATACTTGCCCGTGCCCATCACCAGGTACCCGGGTACGCCGTTGGTGGTGGTCCACGTGGTGGTGCAATTGCTGACGAGCGCATCAAATTCACTGCTCGTCGGCATGCGCCATTCGCCGCCCCAGTGTACGTGCGCCGCGTCATGTTCGGGAACGAGATTGTCCGTCGCATCAATGTAACTATTCTTCCGAAGCCACGAAACGGTTTGGCGGTATGTCGAGTTTGCCGGAACCGAATTGGTGAACGAAATACTTGTCCCGTCCGTGACCGAAATCCATCCGCTTCCCGTGTGCGTATACCCCACCGTGTCGCCCCACCAGAAGTAGTAGCCGTATTCCCACGGCTCCTCCGCGCCGACGTTCATGATGGCCCAGTACGGGCCGCCCTCCCAGAGCTGGACCATGATGTCGTCCTCGTCGCCAAAGATAACCGCCTTGAAGAACCGAACGGTGGGGCGAGCCGTCCCCGGCGAGCCTCCCCCCGCCTTTGCCGTCCGCCACGGCCCCTCCAGCTGCGCCGCGCCCTTCCACACCACCGGCGCGTCCGGCACGTTCCACTGTTCCCGCGGCGGATCGAACGCGACGTTCGCAAAGTCCGGCGTGCCGTCCGCCTTCATCGGGAACGACGCGATCCTGAAGTTGTTCGTCGCCACCTGCGGATCCAGCCCCAGCGCGTAGCACTCCCACACCTTGCGCCCGTTCGCCGCCGTCGCCGTGGCCGCCGCCTCATACGCCTCGCACGCATACGCGATTCCCGGAACGTGTGTGTCCAGCCACGCATACGGAACCGGAACCGGCGTCGTTTGCGTTTCCGTGACGGGCAGCGGATCGTACGTGACGATGCCGAACGCGCCGCACTGCCGCGCCAGCGTCGCCGCCGATGCGCTCGCCGCTGCGAGCAGCGCCAGCGCCGCCACTCCCAGCCAATAACTTGCACACTTGCTCTTCATCGCTCTTTTCCTGAATCGGTTGCGCGCGCAATCCTCGCGCTATTCGACAAATCCTCGAACAGGCCGGATGGACTGCCCGTAGTGGCGGTAGTAGTAGCCCCGGTCGAAGCTGTCCGATTTGAAGATGAGGTACCACGCGATTTCCGAGTTGCCCGAATACGGTGTAGAGGACCAGTAGTAGCTGCGCGAGCCGGGACCGTAGAGGCTCGAGCCGGAGCCGTAGCCGGCAGCCGGAAGGAAAATGCTCCGATCCGCAAATTCGTCCCTGCCCGTGACGAGCCGCCCATACACGCCGTTCCGCGTCGTCCATGTCGTATCGCAGTTGCTGACGAGTGAGAAGAACTCCGCGTCCGTCGGCATGCGCCATGGTGCGCCGAGACGCGCCGTCGCCGCGTCGTGCGCCGCCACGAGGTTGCCGGTCGCGTCGTTCCAGCCTTCCGACTGAAGCGCCGAATTGTCCTTGTACATTGTCGGACAAGAATTCCGATCGAACGGGCTGCTGCCCATCGACTGGCCCGTGCTCGACTCCCACGTCACACCGGAATAATAATCAGGCTTCTGTGTCCCGCCGCTTCGCGCATAGCCCACGGTGTCGCCCCACCAGAAGTAGTCGCCGAAATCCTCCGGTTCCGTGGCGCCCACGTTGCACTCCGCCCAGTACGGCCCGTTCTCCCACAGCTGGACGCCGCCGAGCTTGATCGTCACCACGAACGACGCGTTGGTGAGGACGAGCGCGCCGCCGAAGGACGAGGAGAAATCGATCACGTTCGTGTTCGCGCCCGCGACGACGTTCCTCTGGGTGAAGGTCGCGCTCGCGTTGTCGGTGTTGATTGTGATTTCCGCGACCGCGCCTGCGAGGAGCGCCCCGCCGACCGTGTATTCCACCGTCGCCCTGCCCGAATAGGGATACGACTGGTGGAACTTCGTGACCGTCACGGTGTTGGCGGCCATCACGCCCGTCGGCAGCGTGGCGAGGGCGAGCGCCGCGAACGCGGCGAGGAGAGAGCGTGGCGTCTTCTTCATGGTGTTGTTCCTTTCAAGGTGTTTTCGACAGAAACGACAGAGCGACAGAAACGACAGGGAACGCAGATAATTATAAACTTTTCCGCCTCGCGGGCGCAAGCGCGATGGGGAAATGGCTTCCCAAGAAGGGTTTTATATCTGGGGGTATCCCCCAGACCCCCAAAAAAGGAATTCCATGGTAAGCTCTCAATGGATGCGGCTGTGGGGCGCGAAGCATGGGCGAAGCGGTAGCGGAGCCCCTTTTGACAGCCCTCGGAGTTGATAATCCCGCACCTCCCCCGCAGGGTTGCTTTCGCAAACACGGAGGGTTCGGAGGGTGGGAGACACGGAGAAAATGGCAAAATAACTCCGTGTCTCCTCCTCTCCGTTTCCTCCGTGCTGAGCGCCGCAGGCCCTTTCAAAATGTGGAAATGTGGAAGCCGCCCGCGGCCGCGCGCGGTTCGCGTGCTAGTCGGCGTCCCGCACAGGCCGGACAGACAACCCGTATTGGCGGCCGTAGTAGATGTACGGGTAGAAGTTGTTCGAATTGAAGTAGAGGTGCCACGCGAAGTACGAATCGTCCGAATCCGGCGTAGACGACCAGTAGTAGCCCTGCGAGTTGGGGCTGCCGAGGTTCGAGCCGCTGCCGTAGCCGGCGGTCGGAAGGAAGATGCTCCTGTCCGCATAAGCCCCCGTGCCCGTCACCAGTCGCCCGGACACGCCGTTGGTGGTGACCCATGTGGCGGTGCAATTGTTGGTGAGGGCGAAGAACTCCGCGTCCGTCGGCATGCGCCACGGGGCGCCGAGATGCGCCGTCGCCGCATCGTGCGCCGCCACGAGGTTGCCAGTCGCGTCGATCCAGCCTTCCGACTGAAGCGTCGAATTGTCTTTGCCGTATGTCGGACACGACGAAAGTGAGAACGGACTGCCGCTCATCTGCTCACCCGTGCTCGACACCCATGTCACGCTTGAGTAAAATCCAAAAGGATACCATGTCCCTCCGCTCCACGTATAGCCCACGGTGTCGCCCCACCAGAAGTAGTAGCCGGACTCCTCCGGTGCCGAGGCGCCCACGTTGCACTCCGCCCAGTACGGCCCGTTCTCCCACAGCTGGACACCGCCGAGGTCAGGCTCCGCGTCCCCCTCCGTCGCCGAGAGGCGGTAGAAGCGAGAAGCGGTGTTCCCCATCGGGAACTCCGTGCGTCCCGTCGCGTCGAGCGGCTTCCTCCGCGTCACCGCCGCGCCCGCGACGTCGCTCGACTCCACGACCGAGACCGCGAAGCCCACCGTGTTCGATACGGGCGGCGTTATCACGACGGCGTTGTCGCCCTCGATCGTGATGTCGAGGAGCGGCGGGTTCGTGAACGCGCCCGTCGGCTTGCCGAAAGCGTAGCGGAAGACGTTGTGGATGCCGCTGGCGTCCGTCGCGTCCCACGCGCCCGCGACGCCGTTGGCGGCGGCCCAGTTCTCGTAGGGTGAGGAATCGTAGGTGACGCTGCCGGACGCGCTGCATCCGGCAAATCCTCGAACAGGACGGACAGGCTGCCCGTAGTAGCGGTAGTTGGAGTATTGCTGGGAGAAGCTCTTCGAAGTGAAGTGGAGTCTCCACGCGTAGCTTAAACGGCCCGGATGCGGCGTAGAGGACCAGTAGTAGCCCTGCGAGGCGGTGTTGTAGAGGTTCGTGGTGTCGCCGTAGCCGGTGGTCGGAAGGAAGATGCTCCTGTTCGCGTAAGCCCCCGTGCCCGTCACCAATCGCCCCTTAACGCCGTTGGTGATCCACGTGGTGGTGCAATTGTTGATGAGCGCTTGAATCTCATCGTACGTCGGCATGCGCCACGGGGCGCCGAGATGCGCCGTCGCCGCGTCATGCGCCGCCACGAGATTGGTGGTCGCGTCGATCCAGCCCTCCGACTGAAGCGTCGAATGGTCCTTGTTCATTGTCGGACACGTTGTCGGCGACGAATCCGATTCTGGAAACGGACTGTTGCTCATTTGTTCGCCCGTGCTCGACACCCATGTCACGTCGTAAAAGCGGCTGGTGCGTTCGTCCCAAGTTCCCCCGCTTCGGGTATACCCCACCGTGTCTCCCCACCAGAAGTAGTAGCCGGATTCCTCCGGCTCCGAGGCGCCCACGTTGCACTCCGCCCAGTAGGGTCCGTTCTCCCACAGCTGAACGCCGCCGAGGTCGTTGTCGCCGGGGTTGATCCTCACCACGAACGAGGCGTTAGTGAGGACGAGCGTGCCGCCGAAGGACGAGGCGAATTCGATCACGTTCGTGTTCGCGCCCACGACAACGTTGTTTTGGGTGAAGATCGCGCTCGCGTTGTCGTTGCTGATCGTGATTTCCGCGAACGCGGTCGCGGGAAGCGTCCCGCCGACCGTGTATTCGACCGTCGCCTTGCCCGAATAGGGATACGACTGGTTGAACTTCGTGACCGTGACGGTGCAGGCGGTGTCCGCAATCGCGCCCGCCGGCAGCATGGCGAGGGCGAGCGCCGCGAACGCGGCGAGGATGAGTTTCTTCATGGCGCGGTTCTTTTCAAGGTGTTTTCGACAGAAACGACAGAGCGACAGAAACGACAGGGAACGCAAATAATTTTATCACTTTGTCCGCTTTGCAGGCGCAATCGCGATGGGGAGTGTTGCCAATGGGGGAGTGTTGCCAATCCCAATCCCAATGAAGTGCAGGGCTGGAAGGAACTCCGAGGTTGCCAAAGGGCCTCCGCTACCGCTCCGGCTTGCGCTTCGCGCGTCCCAACCGCCTGCAAATGGCTTCCCAAGAAGGGTTTTATATCTGGGGGTATCCCCCAGACCAATAACCAATTGCCAATCCCAATGAAGTGCGACTAAGCATTGGATACTGGCTGTTGGATACTGGACACTTACACATTCAAGGCTTGAGCATCAAGTACAAGTCGTCGAGGTTGACTGTGAGCGGCTTGTCGCTGGGATTCTTGACGGTCAGCACGAAATCGTGGTCGCCGGCGGGGATGGCCGTCGGGAGGAAGCGGAACTCGTGCCAGCCGTTGTCTTCCGGCACTTCCTTGCCGAAGTCAACGCCCTTCATCGCCTGCCCGCCGATGGAGGCGGAGACGTCGGCGACGAAATCGCCCTCGCAGCGGGCGAAGAGCCGGAGCCGCGCCGAGACCGGAGCCGCGGGCGAGATTTTGCGGAGGTTGCGGACCTTCATCTCGCCGCCGGGGGCTATGGTCAGCTCAAGGCTGATGCCCTGTCCCGCGTGGCACTGGACCATCCAGTTGTCGGCGGCGTCGCGGTTGCGCACGGTCGTGTAGGTGTTCGTGCCGTCGCCCGTCACCTCCCAGGAATATCCGGAGTACTCGAAGGCCCCGTTGACGAGGTAGTTGTAGCGGTCGGAAAGGAGGAGCAGCCGCGCACGCTCCGCAATCGTCCCCCACGGCCGCAGGCTGAGCGCCTGCGAGCGGGTGTCGGGGAAGAGGGCGTTGCTGCCGTGGTAGGCGTCGGTGTATTTGCGGCGGGCGCCTTCGGCCGAGATGGCCTTGCCCACGAGGTCGAGAAGGGCGTTCTTTTCCATCGTGACGATGTTGGTGGAGGGCTGTGTCAGCGGCATGTCGCAGCCGGCCGCGGCGAGGTCGGCGAAGCTCTTCAACGCGTTTGTGACGACCCTGGCGAAGGACAGGCCGTAGGCGATGTACGCGACGCGCGCCTTGCGCTCAGGCGTGTCCGCGAGCTTGGCGGCCTTCTTGATCTCGCGGTCGCACATCTTTGAGAACTCCTCGTCGAAAATGGTCGTCTGGAGACGGTTGAACTCCGCGTAGTTGTTCTTGTAGTGCTTCAGGAAGATTTCGCTGTGGCTGTCGGCGTAGGTCTCCACCTTGCGCTCGACGCAGTCCTCGACTGATTCGAAAAGGTTGTACATCGTCTCGGCCGCCTTGGGGCCGAACGCCTTCTCGCAGAAGTCGCGGAGGGCGGCTTCGCGGTCTAGGGTCGGATTCCATGCGAGGCCGGTGAGAAGATAAAGGTCGGAGGCCCTGGCCGAGAAGTTCCGTCCGGGTTCGCCATAGACGCCGGCGGCGCCCAATTTGTGGAGGAGCTTGAGGTTGCGGTCGATCTTGCGGCTGTGCGAGAGCGGGTAGCGCATCGTGTAGTGCGTCCCCCAGTACTCGCGGCCCATGATCTGCGCCCCTGTCGCGGCAAGCTTCTCAAGCTTGTCGTTGAGTTCGGCCTCCTCCTTCGCGTTCTTGCTGTAGACGAGATAGCAGCAGGACAGATAGACGTTGGGCGGCAAGTTGAACTTCTTTGTCGGAGCCTGGTCATAGCAGCTGTATGAGAAGAGGCCGACCTTGCTCTTGGGCGACGCCTTGTAGACCTGCCAGGCGATGTCGTTGAGGAAGTCGTACATGCGGTCCGTGATGTTGTAGCTCTTGCCGACGATTCCCTGTCCTTCGGGGTCCTGGGCGCGGCAGGCGTCGCATTCGCAGAAGCCGTAGCCGTCGTTCGGCGAGATGGACTGGATTGCCTCCGTGTTTTTGGCGATGAGGTTGTCGGCGATGATCTTCCGGACCTCGGGGTTGGAGGTGCAGAGCTGCCACGGGCCGGGCATGAGCGTGCCTGAAAGGCGCGTCGGCTTTGTGGGCTTCGGTTCGCCGATCCAGCGCTCCGGGGAGACAAGCGCGTAGTATTCCGGGTGCTCCTTGCCGTACTTCGCGCGCGGGAGGTGGTGGGCGAAGGCGTGCTGGAAGCCGCTGCCAATTGCGGAAAGCGAGGAGCCGACGTGGCGATGGCGCAGCCAGGCCGCCATGTCGGCGCCTTCGCCGGGGAAGCGGCCGCCGGTGCTGAAGGAATTGGTGAGGCGACGCCTGAACGGCGTCACGTAGACCGTGGTTTCGTCCTTGATGGAGACTGGCTCCATGGGGTCGGCGACCGTGCCGACCTCGCCGGGCCACAGCCAGCGGACGCCCGCGTAGCGCTCGAGGAAGTCATAGACGGCGTCGGCGGTGCCGTTAAGGAGCTTCGTCGCGTCATTGCCGAAGAGCCAGATGCGCGTCGGCTCAACGATTCGGACGCAGCATTCGCGGCTTTCGTCCCATGTCACGTCGCAGTCCGGCGGCTTTGCGCCGACGATGATTCCCGCCAAGTCGGGCGAGACCTCCGCCGGCATCGCCTTGACTGGAAAGGCCTTGCCGAAGACTTTGACGAGGTAGCCGGAAAGCTCCGTTGCCAAGGTCTCCTTGCCTGGCGCGGCATAGATGTCGGCGTCCGCCGCGCCGAGTTCGAAGGCGTGCGCCTCCGTGACAAGAAGCGCCGCCGTCCCGGTTGCGGCCAAGAACGCCGCTTTGCAAAGATTGTTTTTCAGTGCCATGTTGATTCTCCCTTGAAGTTTTCAGGTTTCCGGCGCGGTAGCGCCCAGGTTTTATGGCCGTAGCCGCAAGTTCAAGTCATCTAAATTGACGGTGAGGGGTGCGGTTCCCTGATTCCTGACGGTGATGACGAACTCGTGGTCGCCGGCCGGCAGGTCGGCCGGGTGGAAGCGCAGCTCGTGCCAGCCGTCGTCATCGGGCAGTTCCCTGCCGATGTCGACGCCTTTCAGCTCCACTCCGCCGAATGAGACGGAGATGTGCGAGAGGGGGTCGTCGCCGCAGCGGGCGAAGAGTTTCAGGCGCGCCGAGACGGGAGTCGCGGGCGAGACCTTGCGGAGGTTCCGGACCTTCATCTCGCCGCCGGGGGCGACGGTCAGTTCAAGGCTGACGCCCTGCCCCTCGTGGCACTGGACCATCCAGTTGTCGTCGGCGTCATGGTTGCGCGCGGTGGTGTAGACGTTCGTGCCGTCGCCCGTCACCTCCCATGAGAAGCCACGGTACTCGAAGGCGCCGTTGACGAGGTAGTTGTAGCGGTCCGATATGAGCAGCAGCCTCGCCCGCTCCGCCATCGCCCCCCACGGGCGCAGGTCGAGCGCCTGGGAGCGGGTGTCGGTCGTGAGCGCGTTGCTGCCGTGGTACATCTGAGAGTAGCGCTTGCGGGCGTTCTCGGCGGCGATGGCTCTGCCGACGACCTTGAGCAGCTCGCCCTTCTCCATTTTGATCTCTTCGCAGGAGGGCAGCGTGAGGGAGACGTCGTTGCCGATGTCTGCCAGGTCCGCGAAGCCGCGCAGCGCATCGGTGACGATCTTCGCGAACGCGAGGCCGGAGGCGATGTACTCGACGCGCCTCTTCCGCTCCGGCGTGTCGGCGAGCTTCAGCGCCTTCTTGGTCTCGCGGTCGCACATCGTCGCGAAATCTTTGTCGAAGATCGTCGTCATGTAGTGGTTGAAGCCGGCGTAGCCGCGCCTGCTGAACTGGTCGAAGACCTTGTCCTGGTACTGCCCGTAGTCCTCGATTTTCTTCTCGACGCGGTCCTCGATGGCCTCGAAGAGGTTGAACATCGTCTCGGCGGCTGGGCCGAACCCCTTTTCGCAGAAGTCGCGCAGTTCGGTCACGCGGTCGACCTCGGGATCCCACGCGAGGCGCGTGAGGAGGTAGAGGTCGGAGGCGCGGACGGCGAAGTCGTTTCCGGTCTCCCCGTAGATGCCGGCGGCGCCGAGCTTGTGCAGGAGCTTCAGGTTGCGGTCGATCTTGCGGCTCTGCGAGACCGGGCAGCGCATCATGTAGTGCGTGCCCCAGTACTCGCGGCCGATGATCTGCGCGCCGGTGGCGGCGAGTCCGGCGAGCTTCTCGTTCAGCGCCGCCTCCATCTTCGAGTCGATGTTGTACACACCGTAGCAGCAGGAGAGGTAGACGTTGGGCGGCAGTTCGAACTTCTTCTTCGGCGCATGCGAGTAGCAGCTGTACGAGAAGAGGCCGACCTTGCTCGTGGGCGACGCCTTGTAGACCTGCCAGGCGATGTCGGAGAGGAAGTCGTACATCCTGTCCGTGATGTCGTAGCTCCGGCCGACGATGCCCTGTCCTTCGGGGTCCTGCGCGCGGCATGCCTCGCACTCGCAGAAGCCGTACCCGTCGTTCGGGGAGATCGACTGGATGGCGTCCGTTTTCTTGGCGACAAGCTTTTCGGCTATCAGGCGGCGCACTTCGGGATTGGAGGTGCAGAGCTGCCATGGGCCGGGCATGAACTTGCCGGCGAGTCGCGTCGGCTCAGTCGGTTTCGGTTCGCCGACCCAGCGCTCCGGCGAAACGAGGGAATAGTATTCGGGATGCTCCTCGCCGTACTTCTCGCGCGGCAGAAGCGATCCGAACGCGTGCTGGAAACCGCTGCCAATAGAGTTGATCGACTTGCCGACATGGCGGTGGCGCAGCCAGGCCGAGAGGTCCCTGCCCTCTGCAGGGGAGAGACCCGACGGATATGTGAAGGAGTTCGTGAGCCGCACTCGGAACGGGGGCACGAATACCATCTTCTCCTCCTTGAGCGAGACGGGCTCGCTGGGGTCGGCGACGGTGCCGACTTCGCCCGGCCACAGCCAGCGCACGCCGGCGCAGCGCTCCAGGAAGTCGTAGACGGCGTCGGCGGTTCCCTGAAGCCCCTTCCGGCTGTCGTTGCCGAAGAGCCACACGCGCGACGGCTCGACAATGCGGACGCAGCACTCGCGGCTTTCGTCCCACGTTACGTCGCAGTCCGGCGGCTTCGCGCCGACGAAGATGCCCGCCGGAGCGTCGGCGCCCTCCGCCGGCATGGGATTGACCGTAAAGGCCTTGCCGAAGACTTTCGTCAAATAGCCGGAAAGTTCCCCCGCCAAGGCCTCGTGGCCTTTCGCGGCATAAATGTCTGCGTCCGTGGCGCCGAGTTCAAAGGCGTTCGCCTCCGTGACCAGAAGCGTAGCCGCGGTTGCGGCCAGGAATGCCGCATTGCCAAGATTGGTTTTCAGTGCCATTATGATTCTCCTCTTGAAGTTACCGGGTTCTGATGCGTTACTGCACCATTATGAATGTGCCTGGGTCAAGAAGCTCCGCGTAGATACCGTCTGGTTCCAGGAAGAGCGCCGCGCCGTGCATCCATCCTGTGACGGATGCCCGCCAGTGGTCCAACGACCCTGTGACCGCGGCGCAGTCGACGAGCTTGACCTTCCTGTGGCGAAGCGCTTTGGGGTCCGTCACGGACAGCCTGACGACGCCGGCGTCGGAAAGGACGAGCGAGGTCACTTTCAATGTGTTGAACCCGTTTCCGTCCTGCGTGAACGAAAGCTCCGCCACGCCGGTGAGCGTCATCGGGGCGGCGATTTCGGCCCCTGCGGCCGTGACTTCGATGGCGGCGGCCGACAGGCCTTCGGCGACCGCGAGGCTGCCGCCGATCTCAAGGGTCCCGCTCACCGCGACCGGGTCATGAGCGACCGTCATCGTTCCGTCAATGGGTATTCGCAGCCTCACGAAATTGTGCGGAGCCTGCACATAGGCGTCACCAAACCACTTCGCGCGCATCAGCCGGTTCACGCGGTCGCGTTCGCGTTCCGGCAGGCGAGCCTTGAAAAGCAGAAGCTCGGCGAAGCGCATGCCGCCGTAGTTGTCGGTGACGTTTATCGAATCCGTGCGGGAATAGCGCGCGATGCTGTTGAAAATCTGCGGCGCGGTGGGCGACGCATCGACCATGTAGAATCGGCCCAAAGGCGGCGTCGCATTGTATGCGCAGGATGCGTTGTCCAGATAGTATCTGCCTGCGGAGCCGAAATTATTCCCGTCCACCGTCCCGAACAATGGCGCGTTCTTCCCATTGGAGGTGGTCTTGCCGCGACGCCCCTGGTTGCCGCCGATATAGTATCTGTCACTGTTGTTCCCCGACTCGCACGCGATGTACGACACGGCTATCTTGTTGGGCACCTGGTTGGTTATCTCGTCGTTGTCCTCCACGACGGCGACGAATTCGCCAACGGACATGGTGCTTGCAAAGCGCATGGACGCGCCATAGCCCTTGGCCTCGGCTTGAAGCTCGGTCGTTCCCTTGGCCTGAATCGTTATCAGCGGCGAGCCGAAGTCAACGGATGGCAATCCGGTTCCTGCTGGACCGGCAGACAGATACGGCATCCTTTTCTCGGGATTCGACCGCTGCCCCCACTTGCCGGAGAGAATGTTCGTGGCGGCGCAAATGTCGCGGCCGTTGGCGTCGTACCACCGCGCAACGAAGTTCGTGCCGTTCTCGCGGACAATCTCCATGAGGTTCGTGGCCGATGCGTCAAGGCGCACGAGGCAGTTATCGCCGGCAAGGGGGTCGATCACCGTTTCGCCGCGCCCCGCCGAAAACACCGCAGGCGTCTCGTCGAGATAGTAGCCCGGCTCCAGCGTAATATCGTCGTCCACGACGAACTTCGCCCCTTCGCGGATCTGCACGAACTTCAGCTTTGTAGGGAACCATTTCGTCTTCAGATAGTGCGAGACGCGGTTGCGCTCGTCCCACGAAAGCTCACGCTCGAAAAGCACGTATTCGCCGATCTTCTGTCCGCCATACACGCTGTTCTGAGCGGCAAGGTGCGTAACCGGCAGCGGGATGGCCGGAATGATGTTCCCGAGGTGGAATCCCTTGGCGATGTATATCCATTTGGGCGCGGAGCCGTTTACAATCGTAAGGTCGCAGATGATGTTGGTAAGTCCGGTCTTCTGCGGTAAATATTTGTTTTGCTCTCTGCCGTCTTGCGACCAAACCGTCGTTCCGTTCGCTGTGACGGTTCCGCGAGTCCACCCGCCGTCGGCTTCGCTGCACATCAAAGGCATTCCAAGGACCGAGACGCCAAGCGAATTCCACTTCTCGTAATCCTCGGTGTCGGAGAACACCGAGAAGCCCTCGACCATGTCGATCCTCTGGTCGAGCGTCATCGCGGCGCCGTATGCGAGAGCCTGAGCCTCGGCGCTGTACGTACCCGATTTCTTGAGCAGCCCCCCGAAGTTCACGACCGGGCGCCGGGCCGGGCCGTCCACCTTCAGGAAGGCGCGGCGGTTCTCGGGGTTCGTCCGATTGCCCGACGAAGTCGTGCAGTTGGTGGCCCAGCGGTTTCTACCGTCGGTGTCGCGCCACATGCTCACGAAATTCGTGCCGTTTACGGTCTCGATCTCCATCGACGAAAAATCGGTGGCGTCAAGGTGGATGCTTGACTCGGCGAAGAGGTCGTCGGGACGCGGATTAGAGAAGCGCACCGCGCCTTCCTCCACCACGACGCCGACGTTTGCGTTCGCCACGAAATGGATTTCAAGAACGCCGCCGCCGGTCTTGGTCAGCTCGTAGGCGCCGTCGAGGACGGCGATGACGTTCGTCCTGCCCGCCGGGACCTCGACCGTCGTCGCGGCAGTCATGGCGAGGTTCGTCGTTCCCTCCCAGGTAATCGCATGCGCCGCCATCGCGGCGAACGCCGCGACCGCTGCAAGGGCGCAGCACCGCATGATATTGAAATAGTTTTTGTTCATGGATTTAGCTCCAACATGGTTGGTGAATGCGTCTATTTTGCCGAATCTACGGTGTTTTGTCAATCGTTTTCCACTATTTCACGTTGCGTCATAAATGGCGTCGCCGAAATAATGGAAGGCATGTCAAAAGAGGATGTCGCGGATGTCAATCACCGCGTTGAAGTAGCCCTGGGCTTCGACAACGGGCGCAAGGTGGCCGCAATATATGAGCGCGGTCTTCACGGCCTTCCCGCGCGGGACGCGCACCCGCTTGACCTTTTCGGCCATCTCGCCGATGACCTCGCCCCCGATTTCCGACTGGCGCTTGATTTCCACGAAATATACGCCGAGAGCCGTCTGCAGCATCAGATCAACTTGGAGGCCATCGCCTCCGGAGCGGCTGTCCTTGCGGAACGGCGACGCCGAGACTATTAGTGATTTCTCCAACCCCAGCGGGCCGAGGAACTCGCGGAAGTTGTTCACAACGAGATTCTCGAACGCAAGCCCCTCCATGGACTTCCAGCCACCGAACTGGCCGAGCGAAGTGAATGCGAATGCCCCACTGCCTATCATGCCCACGAACGGCTCTATGTAGCGGAGATAGAACCGGGCGTAGTTGTCCTTGATCCTGTAGCGGACGGCATTGGAGGCCTTGCCGGTTTCGGGGTTGATTCCCGGATCCGCCGCGATGAACCCGGCCTCGGCAAGTTCTTCGAGGGCTGGCGCAAGATGTCCGTTCTTCTTTTTCCCAAGGGCTTCGAATATCTCCGATACGTTTTTCGGCGCGCCCGACAGGACGCGCAGGATGTCCGCCCTTATCCCCGGTTCCCCCGTGATGACGTCGCGGAACATATCCTCGAAGTCTTCAGCAAGGACGCTCTTTGGAAGATACGCCAGGCGGCGGATGTTCTCGTCGGCCGGAAGCGCAGGGTTTATCTCCTCAAGATAACGTGGGACGCCCCCCGTCACCGAAAGCACGTCCAGGATGTCGCCCGCATTCTCCCTGCGCGCCGCCCCTCCCCAGAATTTGACGCAATCCCGGAGCGGCAGTTCGGGAACCGCGAAGTCGAACGAGCGCCTGCCGGCGAACGCGCCGTTGTCGATGATGTTCTCCTTTATCCACATTGAAACGCTTCCGCACAGGACAAGCACCAGCTTGGGATGTTTCTTGAACAAGTCGTCCCATGCCGTCTTGAGGACTTCAGG
>JAEEGG010007237.1_pt1 | contig 25680 bp, 12 predicted proteins | sample 9134161 | NCBI WGS metagenome assembly JAEEGG01 (sample SAMN16246543, study PRJNA631951) | gut metagenome | biome: gut microbiome; feature: rumen; material: CR-attached | host: Bos | place: Iran: Karaj | collected 2018-10 | reverse complement strand
GGAAACTTTTGCATAAAAGCATCCGATTTGGTGCAGAGGGATGGACGGAGCCCCAGATGGCAAAAAAATACATGCTGTACGGATGGAGTGACTTAGTTATGGCGCGAAACAGGTCAGTTCGTTACCCGAGTTCTGTCGTCCCTTCGGGGCTTTCAACCCGACCCCTGCACAATGGTTGGCGCAGTACTGCGCCTTGCCCGATGCAGGAACCCCGTGAGGCCCTCCCCTCTTGAACCCTGCCCTTACGGGGAGGGGTTCTTGCCTTGCAAGCGTCCTTCGGCCGAGCGAGGGGTGGGGTCTGTAATGTCTGTAATATTCTATCAGCGAAGAAGTTTCAGCGAAGAAGTTTCAGCGAAGAAGTTTCAGCGAAGAAGAGGCAGCGAAGAAGAGGCAGCGAAGAAGTTCTTGCTTTGCAAGCGGCATAGCCGAGTCCAGACCCCACCCCTGCCCCTCCCCGTAAGGGCAGGGTTCAAGAGGGGATGGCTGCGCATTGAGCTATGCAGCGGGCAAGGCGATAGCTATTGTCCCTAATTGTTTTTCTTGTTTTTATTGGTTTTTTCTCAGGCCGCTTCGCGGTATCAACTCACATAAATAGCTATGTAACTATGCCCTATCCCAACCGCACAGGTCGGAAAATTCCCAGGCTGGGAATAAAATATTCCCACGCTGGGAACAAATTATTCCCAGGCTGGGAATAAAATATTCCCACGCTGGGAATTTTTCTGAGGGGCTTCGACGGGCTGCTCAACACGAACTCCAGCCTACTTTTGCTTCATCCCCCGAGAGGATTCAGCAAAAGTAGGCTGGAGTTTAATAGCCTTATTTGGCCGTTGCCAAAACCGGCCAGTTTTTGAAAGAGTCTATTCCTTGGCGGCGTTCTGCTGGTCGATGGCCTTGATTTTGTCCTTCACCAGCTGCATGTCGTCCTTCAGCTTCTGCATCTTGCGGTTCATCTCGTCGATGAGCGAGTTGCCCTTCTTCGAGCTGGCGCTGAGGAAGCCCAGGTTGTTCTCATAGGTCTGCACGTCCTGCTTCATCTGCTCCAGCTGGCGCACCAGTCGTGCACGCTCATTGTCGAGTGCACCCTCGCCCCGCTCGGCCACCTGCTTGAGGTTGTCCTTGAACTTCGACAGGCGTCGGCGCTGCACGCTGATGTTCAGCTCTTTATACAGCTTGTCCAGCACCTCGTGGTATTCCTCGTAGAGCTTGTCCTTGTCGCGGAAGGGTACATGGCCTATGGCGTTGTACTCCTCTACGAGCTGCTGCACCTTCTGCTGCACGTTGTCGCCGCCCTCTTCGGCCACGGCTTTGATGCGTGCTATGACGTCGCGTTTCTTCTGCAGGTTCTCGCGCTCCTCGCCACGCTGTCCGGCGCCGGCGGCATTGCGAGCCTCGAAGAACTTGTTGCAGGCCCCGAGGAACTCCTCCCACAGCTGGTCGCCCAGTTTCTTGGGCACCATGCCGATGGTCTTCCACTCCTTCTGCAGTGCGATGAGCTTGTCGCCGGTAGAGCGCCATTCGGTCGAGTCCTGCAGGGCCTTGGCTTTCTCAATGAGAGCACGCTTCTTCTCAGCGTTCTCCTTGTAGGTGTCCTTGACGGCACGGAAGTGCTCGCCCTTGTTGGTGAAGAACGTGTCGCAGGCGGCGCGGAAGCGCTCGAATATCTTCACGTTCATCTTCTGCGGTGCAAAGCCGATGGTCTTCCACTCTGCCTGCAGGGCAATGATTTCCTGTGTGTGACGCTCCCAGTCGGCGCTGCCTTTGTTCTCCTCTGCCAGTATGGCCTCGGCCTTCTCGCACAGGGCGGTCTTCTTCTCCAGGTTCTCCTCTTCGCGGGCACGCAATCCCTCGAAGTGCTGTTGGTGGCGCTTGTTGATGACGGTGCTGGCAGCCTTGAAGCGCTGCCACACCTCTTCGCGCAGCTCCTTGCTGACGGGGCCTATCTCGCGGTATTCCTGATGCAGCTTCTGCAGCTGGTGGAAGGCGCTGATGACGTCGTTCTCGTCGGCCAGCTTCTCGGCAGCCTCACACAGGCGTGTCTTGGCCTCCAGATTCTTCTTGAAGTCGAGCTCGCGTGCCTCGCTGTTCAGCTTCAGCAGGTCGTAGAACTGCTCTACATAGAGCTGGTAGTTGCGCCACAGCTCGTTGGCTTTCTCTGCAGGCACGGCCTTGATGTCGCGCCACTCCTGTTGCAGGGTCTTGAACTCCTGGTAGGTCTTGCTGGCCTCCTCGGGCGAGGTGACCATGCCCTTTATCTTCTCAATGATGGCGAGCTTCTTCTTCAAGTTCTCTTCCTTCTCAGCCTCCTGCTCGCGGAAGAGCTGCTGCCTGCGCTCCTTGATGATGCCCATCTCGGCCTTGAAGGCCTCCTCGGCCTCGTCGGGCGTAATCTGGTAGGCCTCGGGGTCACCGCCGCCGTCGATATATTCCTTGAGGCGGTTTTCACGCTCGGCAATGTGTAGCTTGTAGAAGACGGTCTTGAGGTAGTCCACCTCTTCCTTCTGCGGCATCTCCTCGCCGTGAGCCAGTTCCTTCACACGCTCCAGCACCTCGGCCTTGGTGGCGTAGGTCTTGGGCTCGGCTGCTGACTCCGGGGCTGCTGGTGCCTCTGGTGTCTCCGGGACTTCTGGGGCGACAGGTGCCTCAGTGTTTTCTACTTGCTGACTAACCGTCTCTTCGACTGGCGAAGTGCTGACGGGAACATTCTCTTGAGAGTCCATCATTTAACTGTTTTAAGTTACTGATTTATTTACGTATATTCACAAAACGGGGCAAAAGTACGAAAAAGTTAGGAGTTAGGAGTTAGAAAATGGCACTTTTTTTACATCGCGTTATTTTTTTTTAACACAAATCGAAAAAAAGAAAAGCGTTTGCTTGGTCGTTTCGGCACTTTGTCGTACTTTTGCACTCGCAAACACGGTGGTTCGTGCCCGTTGGGGCTCGATGAAAAGGGAATGGGGTGTGAGTCCCCTGCTGTCCCGCAGCTGTGAGTCGCCTTTGACCGGTGCAAGCATGATGTCACTGAGATTTTCGGGAAGACGCTTGCTGCCGGGCGACAAGCCAGAAGACCTGCCACGGTGTGGATGACCTGAACGAGCCTCTGGGGTTAGGACGACAGGCCACAGGCTGTTTTTAGCATCGGATGAACACAGGCAGAAGCGTTTTTAGTGTAACGGCAGGACACCTATGGATACGCATGAGCAGGACATGGCTCATGGGGTGGGTGTTGTTGATGCTCTTCACCCAGACTGTTTGGGGGCAAGAACAGGGCGACACGACTCTGAACATCAAGGAGGTGGTGGTGACGTCGAAGCTGACCTTCCGCGAAGTCATCCCCTCGCAGAAGCTGCACGGCGAGCAGCTGCAGCGGCTGTCGTCGCTGTCGGTGGCCGATGCCATGCGCTATTTCTCAGGCGTGCAGCTGAAGGACTATGGCGGTGTGGGCGGCGTGAAGACCGTCGACGTGCGGGCCATGGGCACCAATCACTTAGGCGTGAGCTACGACGGCATCACGCTGGGCAATGCGCAGAACGGGCAGATAGACCTGGGGCAGTTCTCGCTCGACAACATCGACGAGATAGCCCTCTACAACGGGCAGAAGAGCGCCATCTTCCAGTCGGCCAGCGACTTCGCCTCTGCCTCATCAGTTTATATACGTACGCGACGCCCGCGCTTTGCCGACGGGAAGCAGCAGAACTGGCGGGCAAAGGCGAAATACGGGGCGAGCGACCTGCTGCGCCTCTCCACCCTCTATGAGCGGCAGCTGGGCGACAGCCTGTGCCTGAGCCTGAACGCTGAGTTCCTGACGTCCAGCGGCAAGTATCACTTCACCTATCAGCGGAAGAACCTCGACGGCACCATTGCCTGGGACACCACCGCCGTGCGCCAGAACGGCGACATCCATGCCGAGCGTGTGGAGGCCAACCTGCACGGTGTGCTGGCCCGGGGCACCTGGATGCTGAAAGGCTATGCCTACCACTCGCAGCGCGGCATCCCCGGTGCCATCGTCAACAATGTGTGGCGGCGGGGCGAGCGGCAGGGCGACCTCAACACCTTTGTGCAAGGACAGTGGCAGCGCTCGCTGGGCAATGTGTTCAGCACGAAATGGCTGGCCAAGTATGCGTACTACAACACCCACTACGTCAACCGCGACAGCACCTTGCTGCCTGTCGACAACCGCTACCGCCAGCAGGAAGCCTTCCTCTCGTCGGCCAACGTGGTGGAGCTGCGTCCCAACTGGAGTGCATCGCTGGCCTACGATCTGCGCTGGAACCACCTCAACGCCGATACCTACCGGGTGGGAGGACGTCTGCAGTCTCCCCGTCGCTTCACCCATGCCCTCTCGTTGGCTACCGCCATCGACTACCGCCGTCTGAAGGCTCAGGCATCGGTGGTGGAGACCGTCGTCAGCGACCGCACCGGCAGCGGCAGCCAGCACGTCAGCCGTCTGACGCCAGCACTCTTCGTCGCCGTCTATCCACTCGCCGCCCGCCGCTCACCTCTCACCTCACTCTGCCTCCGTGCCTTTGCCAAGCGGAGCTTCCGTATGCCTACCTTCAACGACCTTTACTATACAGAGATGGGAAATGCCTCGCTCCGGCCCGAGTCTGCCACACAGTTTGACATAGGATTAGTGGCAGGGCGGACAGTGGAGCGAGGCTTCATCACCCACTTCTCGCTGCAGGCAGATATATATTATAATAAGGTACGCGATAAAATCATTGCCTACCCCAAAGGGCAGCAGTTCCGCTGGACGATGCTCAACCTGGGGCGTGTCGACATCCGTGGGCTCGACGTGGTGGGCGAGGCCAGCTGCCGGCTGGGCAGCCAGACCACGGCCACCCTCCGTGCTCAGTACACTTGGCAGCGGGCCATCGATGTGACGGATGCACGCAAGCCGTTCTACAAGCATCAGATTCCATACATGCCACGCCACAGCGGCACCGTCATTGCTGCCGTGCAGCACCGCGGCCTCACCCTGAACTACAGCTTCCTCTACACCGGTGAGCGATGGAACGAGCAGGAGAACACTGCCTACAACCATGTGCAGCCCTGGTACACCAGCGACCTTTCGGCCAGTTACCAGTGGCGGATGGCGAGCTGCGAACTGCGGATGACGGCTGAGCTGAACAACGTGTTCAACCAGCAGTACGACGTCATCACCAACTATCCCATGCCCGGGCGCAATGCCGCCGTGAGCATCGAAGTGAACATCTGATTATTTCTACAACAACGAATGGAACGAATGAAACGAATCATGACAATGGCCTGTCTGCTGCTCTGCCTCACCGCCTGCCGCGAGGACGACGAGGTGATACAGCCGACGACCGACGAGACGGGCGACACGAGCGTGACCGACTACTTAGGCATGTACGTGCTCTGCGAGGGCAACATGGGGTCGAACAAAGCCACGCTCGACTATCTCGACCTGCACACCGGCGTCTACCACAAGAATATCTTCCCATCGCGCAACCCGCAGCAGGTGAAGGAGTTGGGCGATGTGGGCAACGACGCCAAGATATACGGCCAGCGGCTGTGGCTCGTCATCAACTGCTCGAACAAAGTAGAGGTGTGCCGTGCCGACGATGCCCGCTCCCTGGGGCATGTCGACATTCCCAACTGCCGTTTTCTGGCCTTCCACGACGGCTATGCCTACGTCAGCAGCTATGTGGGGCCGACGGGCGGCAGCTCCGTGCAGGGCAGCGTCTACAAGGTAGACACGCTGACGCTGCAGGTGGCTGGTCGCGTGACGGTGGGCTATCAGCCCGAAGAGATGGCTGTCGTCGACGGCAAGCTCTATGTGGCCAACAGCGGAGGCTATGAGGCCATTCAGGGACGCAGCTACGACCGCACAGTGAGCGTCATCGACCTGAAGACCTTCACCGAGGAGCGGCGCATCGACGTGGCGCCCAACCTGCTCCGCCTGCGGGCCGACAGCCACGGACAGCTGTGGGTCAGTACACGAGGCGACTACAGCACGGCCCATCCCTCACGGCTCTATCTTTTGGCGAAGAACTCCGCCGGACAGATGGCGAAGGCCGACTCGGTCGATGTGCCTGTCAGCGACATGGCCTTGCGTGGCGACTCGCTCTGCTTTGTCGGCGTCAGCTATGACAGCCAGTGGAACACCCAGGCCGTCTTTGGCATCATCGACTGCAAGAGCCACCGGCTGACTGCCGACAAGCTCATCAACGACGGCAGCGAGATAGAGACTGCCTATGGCCTGATGGTGCATCCGCAGACGGGCGATGTCTATGTGATGGATGCCACAAACTATGTCTCCAGCGGCTGGCTCTTCTGCTTTGGCAGCGACGGCAACTTCAAGTGGAAGACGTCCACCGGCGATATTCCCGGCCATGCGTGCTTTTTGGGAAAATGAGAGAATGAGAAATGGAGAAAATGAGAGAATGAGAAAATGAGAGATTGAGAGAATGAGAAATGGAGAAAATGAGAAAATGAGAGATTGGCGAATGAGAACAAAGCTGAGAGGCCGTTGGGCCGCTTTCTTTTGCCTGTTGCCGCTGCTGGCACAGGCACAGACGAAATATTTGGAGGCGGTCGACGAGTATGTGCCCGCTCCGGGACAGTTTGTCAACACCTTGCCGGCTGCCGATGCCACCGACACACCCGCCACGATGGCCCGGAAATGCACGGAGCGGCTGGCAGGCGGTGCCGGGCAGATGGTGACGCTCGGCGCGTGGGGCGGGTATATCACCTTCCACTTCGACCACCCCGTGGCCAACATTCCCGGCGAGAACGACTTTGCCGTGTGGGGCAATGCCAACGTGAATGGCGCCGAGCCTGGCATCGTCATGGTCAGCCAGGACACCAACGGCAACGGACTGCCCGACGACACATGGTATGAGCTGGCCGGATCGGCCGACACCGACAGCGTGGGGCTGGTGACCTACGGCTACACGCTGACCTACACCCGTCAGGGCGACTTGCAGGATGTGCCCTGGACAGACAGCAGGGGCGACAGCGGCACCGTGACCCGCAACGGATTCCACAAGCAGGAATACTTCCCACTCTGGCTGGGCGATGCGCTGACGCTGAGCGGCACACTCTTGCCTGCCAATGCGAGGAACACCAGTGCCAACGGACAAAACTGGGTGCTGCAGGCCCTGCGCTATGGCTATGCCGACAACGTGCCCAATGCCGACAGCGCGGCCAACGGCTTCAATCTGGAATGGGCCGTCGAGCCCGTCACACGAAAAACCGTCAGGCTCACCCATGCCGACTTCTTCCGTGTTTATACCGCACAGAACCAGATGTGTGGCTGGCTGGGCGAGACATCGACCGAGATAACCGGAGCCGAGGACCTTCACCTCGAAGCCTCCCTGCAGCAGGCAGCATCCATACGCCACCTGTCGCGTGACATGGTGCAAGGCTCAGACAATGCCTACGACCTGTCGGGGCGCAAGGTCAAGGCGGGACGGGCACGCATGATGATAGTGAAGAAAGGAAAGAAACTCATTACTAACCATTAAATTATATGATGTGCTTATGAAAAAGATTTTTTACTCTTTCGCGGCTCTGTGTTTCGCCATCGGCGCACAGGCACAAGTGGTGACCTTCGAAAATGTGGACACCTTCGAAGGCGAGCTGACGCTCAATGCTGACAACTATCAGCGTAACTTTATGGACGAGGACGAGATAGAAGGCTATTTCGTGTCAGGCAATTTCGCCTTCCCCAACTACTGCATCGAAGACTGGGATTTCTATTGCGGATTTGCCATCTCTGCACGCACCGAGACAACCTTTGCCAAGACCACTCCCGACCAGTTCAACAGCTGCGTGGGCCACGGTGTGAACAACTCGAAGAACTATGCCATCTACTATGATGCCAGTTCGATGATGCCTCCCATGTACATCGAGAACTTCAGCGGTGAAGACCAGCCCGTTACAGGATTCTATCTGACCAACACCGCATGGGTGACGAAAGCCATCCTCGAAGGCGACGGCTACGGCGGCCCCTTTGAGACTGGCGACTACCTGAAGCTCATCATCACTGCCACGAACAGCGCCGAAGAGACGAAGACCATGGAGGTGTTCCTGGCCGACTACACCTCGGACGAGGCTGCCAACCATTACTACCTGAAGGACTGGACGTGGGTGGACCTCAGCCCGCTGGGAGCCCTGAGCCAGCTGTCGTTTGTCATCGACGGCAGCCGCAAGAACGACTGGGGACTGACCACGCCCACCTATTTCTGCATGGACGACTTCAACGGTGTGGCTCCGCAGCAGGCAGAGGAAGGACAGGCCGCCACGTTTGAAGACCTGACGCTGGAGCCTGAGAGCTTCTGGAACGGCACCGACGGCACCGGCTCGTTCATCAGCGGCGGATTCCGTTTTGAGAACGGCTATCAGGACTACGGCGGCTATCCCTACTGCTATGGATTCTACTACACCAACCGCACCGCCACCACCTACACCGGCGATGCCGTCAACGAGCAGTATAACTCGTGCGTAGGCAGCGGAGCAGAGAATTCGGCCACCTATGCCACCTACAACCTCAACCTCTTCGACAATCCCAAAGGCGTCGTCGTCATGGGTGAGCCACGGCAGATCAGCGGATGCTACCTCACCAACAACGCATACGCCTATCTGTCCATGCTTCATGGCGACAACGGCACGAAGAAGTTTGCAGAGGGCGACTGGTTCAAAGTCACCATCACCGGCTCCGATGCCGAGGGCAACGCCACGGGCAGCGTAGACTTCTACCTGGCCGACCTGCGCTCCTCCACCGCAAGCGAGCAGTACATCCTTGACGAGTGGCGCTGGTGCGACCTCACCTCGCTGGGCAAGGTGCAGCGCCTGGACTTCAACATGAGCAGCACCGACAACGGCGAATGGGGCATGAACACGCCGGCATACTTCTGCATGGACAACCTGGGCGGCGAGCAGCCTACCACCGTGGGCATCAGCCAGCGACAGAGCGTCTGTCCGAGTGCTGCCGTGCGCTACAGCCTTGACGGCCGCAGCCTCAGCGTCGCCAAGAAGGGCCTCAACATTGTCCGCATGGCCGACGGCACCGTGCGCAAGGTCATCGTGAAGTAAATCGTCATGCTAAGGGACGGCAGAAATGATGTGCATGTTCTGCCGTCCCTTCGGAATAAGAGGCTTCTATGTTAAAAGTAACAAAGCACGCACTATGTGCCATGTTGCTGCTCATCGTCCTGACAGCCTGCGGTGGACAGCGTGCTCCGCAGAGCTGGGCAGAGCGGCTGCAGCAGACGCCCGCCCCCGACAGCCTGACGTTCCGCTATGCCCGCCTCATCCACGTGGAGCAGCAGGAAGGCTGTAGGGTGGTGTATATCGACAACCCCTGGCAACCGGGCAAAGGCCTGCACACCTACGTCCTCGTGCCCTATGGCGCCACCCTGCCGCACGCTCTCCCCGCCGGCACCGTCGTCCGCACACCGCTCAGGCGCAGCGTCGTCTTCACCAGCGTGCACTGCGCTCTGATAGAACAGCTGCACGCCACGGCGCAGGTGGCAGGCGTGGCCGACCTGAAATACATCAAGGTGCCTTTCGTGCAGGAGGGCGTGAAAGCCGGCAGCATCACCGACTGCGGCGACGGCATGAGCCCCGTGGTGGAGACCATCATCGACACCGAGGCCGACGCCATCCTCCTCTCGCCCTTTGAGAACGCCGGCGGCTACGGACGCATGGAGAACATCGGCATACCCATCATCGAGTGCGCCGAATACATGGAGGCATCGCCCCTGGCACGCGCCGAGTGGGTGCGCTTCTACGGGATGCTCTTCGGACAGGAGGAAGAGGCCGAGCGGCTGTTCACCGAGGTGGAGTCCCACTACATGGAGCTGAAGCAGCAGGCCGCCACAGCCTTCTGTCGCCCCTCGGTGCTGGTGGACAAGATGGCCGGCTCGGTGTGGTATGTGCCGGGCGGACGCTCCACCATCGGGCAGATGCTCAGCGATGCCAACGCCGACTATCCCTGGGCCGACGACGACCACGGCGGCTCCTTGCAGCTGGCCTTCGAGACCGTCTTAGAGCGTGCCGGACAGAGTGACGCCTGGCTGCTGCGCTATGACAGCCCCACACCGCTGACATTGCCCCAGCTGCTCAGCGAGAAAGACGGCTACCGCATGGTGAAGGCCACGCAAAGCTCGCCTCTCGCCTCTCACCTCACACCTCCGTCGGGGGTCTACGGATGCAACGTCACCACCTCGCTGTTCTACGAGGAGACACCCTTCCGCCCCGACCTCCTGCTGCAGGACTTCATAAAAATTCTGCACCCCGACATACCAAACCTCCCGCCGCTGCGTTATTATCACAGGATAGAGTGACTGGCGCAACCTTCGCATCCATCGGTCGTGTATTGCACGTTTTTCGTGCACACCTGTGGTAAGAAAGCCAATGAGAAGAAAGGAGACAGGAATAGTGTTGCTTGTGGCACTCATCGCGGTGCTGTTTGTCCTCAACCTTTTTGAGGGCAGCATCCGCATACCCGCCTCCGACGTGCTGGCCATCCTCATGGGCGATGAGGGTGCCAAGCCCTCGTGGCGCTACATCGTGCTGGAGAGCCGTCTGCCGCAGGCCATCACCGCCGTGCTCTGCGGCGCCTCGCTGGCCGCCAGCGGACTGCTGCTGCAGACCGCCTTCCGCAATCCCCTGGCCGACCCCTCCATCTTCGGCATCAGCAGCGGCGCGGCCTTGGGCGTGGCACTCGTCATGCTCATGCTGGGCGGCACGCTGTCCGTCGGCTCGCTGCAGTTCAGCGGCTTCGTGGCGGTCATCGCGGCTGCCTTTGCGGGTGCCATGATGGTCACGGCCGTCATCTTCTTCTTCTCCACGCTGGTCAGGAGCCATGTCATGCTGCTCATCATCGGCATCATGATAGGCTACCTGGCGTCGTCGGCCATCACCCTGCTCAACTTCTTCGCCACCGACGAGGGCGTGAAGACCTACGTGATGTGGGGCATGGGCTCCTTTGGCGGCGTCACCATGAGTCACATGCCTTTCTTCGTCACGTCCACCCTGCTGGGCCTGGCGGGCACGATGCTGCTCATCAAACCCCTGAACGCCCTGATGCTGGGCGACCACTATGCTGCGAACCTGGGCTTCAGCGTGCGCCGCATCCGCAACTGGCTGCTCGTGGTCACGGGGCTGCTCACCGCCGTCACCACCGCCTTCTGCGGCCCGGTGTCGTTCATCGCCCTGGCCGTGCCGCACGTCACACGTCTGCTGCTGCGCACCGACGACCACCGTCTGCTGCTGCCAGCTACAGCGCTCTGCGGGGCCGTCGTGGCCCTCGTCTGCAACTTCATCTGTTTCCTTCCCGGCGAGAGCGGCATCATCCCTCTTGCCGCCGTGACGCCCCTCATGGGTGCACCCGTCATTATCTATATCATCGTCAAGGGAAAGAAATAGAACGATAAATGATTCAAGTCTCGCAAGTCTTGGAGTTAAAGGAGTTAAGAGGGTAAAAGGAGTTAAAGGAGTTAAGGGAGTTAAAGGAGTTAAAGGAGTTAAAGGAGTTCAATGCGCAGCCATCCCCTCCCTTCAAGGGGAGGGGTTAGGGGTGGGGTCTGTAATATCAGTAATACTCTATCAGCTAAAAAGTTCGTGCTGTACGGATGGAATTGGGCTTAGTTGCGACGCTATCTATGTCACTCCATCCGTACAGCATGTGTCCTTTTGCCATCTGGGGCTTTTGTGCATTAGGTTTCCTGCCGAGAAACCTTTGGTTTCCTGCCGAGAAACCGATGGTTTCTCGGCAGGAAACTTTTAAAACCCATGCTGCCTTGAAACTGCAGGATTCTCACAGGGGTAGAAATCCATAAAAAACTATTGTCTTTAACTCCAAAACTTGCGAAAGTTGAATATGTTTTCTTCATCGTTGTGTCATCCTTGTTTACTTAATCACTACTTTGAACTTTGTTCGAGCTCGCTCACGCTCGATAAAGCATGAGCGAGCTCTGCTTTATTCTCACTTAATCGCGACCTTCTTACCATTATTTACATAGATGCCGCGCTGAGTCGGCTTGCCAGAGAGCTTGCGACCGTCGAGGGTGAACCAAGCCTCACCCCCGGCCCCTCTCCCAAGGGCGAGGGGAGTAGTTACACTTGTTGCCTCATCGTCGCCGAAGTTCAGCACGAAGGCGCGGACACCGGCCTGCTGGGAATTGGTGGGCTCGCCGGCGGTGAGGCCCTTCAGCCGGAAGTATCCGCGGCAGGCGTTCACTTGGAAGCCCTCAGCAGTGGGATAGTAGAGCGTGTTTTCAGCACCGAGGTAGAGGTTGGTCTTCTCGTCGGTGTAGATGCTCACGGGGCTGTAGGTGCCCACGAAATCGACATAGCTGGTCTCGACGTTGGCAGGGGCATTGCTGATGGTGACGTTGGTGAACACGGGATCGATGAGATTGCTGAGATAGACTACATCAACACTTCCTGAGCCTGTGCCGGTGTATGTGTAGTTATTAACGGTGACGGCACCCTCTACACCGCCGATGGTGACGGTGCCACAGGTTCCTTCAAAGCCTTTGCCGATACTGTACTCGTTGTTTTCGCCACGCCGTGCGGTGACCTTGGTCACACCATCGGTGATGGTGATATAGCCGCAGTGACCGAATTGGCCGGAACCTATGCCCGCCGCGAGACCGCCGCCCGTAGCATTGATGATGCCGCCTTCAATGACGATGTTTCCGCAGGAGATGAATTCACCACTACCGATGCCCGCACCAAAGCCGTTGCTGCTGGCATTGAGCGTGCCGCTGCCCTTGATGGTAAGTGTACTGCCTACGGCCACATGTATGCCGGGGTAATAATAATTGAATCCCCTCACGTTGTTCGTACCATTGAGGATGATGGTGGCATCGCCTATACAATTGATGCCCGCCCAACGGTTGCCCTCAGCAAAGTAGTCATGCACTCCGTTGATGGTCACATCTTGAAGTTCCACCGTGGCACCAGGGGCAATGGAAATCTTGTAAATGCCGCTGAGGGTGCCCGTGAGCACCTCACCGTCCTGCGCCGTGTAGTTAGCGGTAAGCTTGGAAAGGTCCACTGGCTCCCACCTCACGATGTAGGGCTTGCCGGCTTCAATGGCATTGAGATTTTCGGTGAAGTTCATCGTCAGTGTGCTGCCCGTGAAGCTTGTTGATGCAAGCGTCTTCACCGTGGCCTTATCCAGCGGTGTGCCGGTCAGGTGGTCAAGACTAAAGGGCAGACACAGCGTGTTCCAGTCGCCGTCCTTGTAGAGCGTGCGGCCGGTGAGAGTGACACTGGCCACGAACCCGTCAGCATCACTGATGGCTGTGCTGTTGTCGGCGTCGTCGTCCAAAGTAATAGTGGCGGGAGCCCCATAGTATGTGCCGTCGCTGAGGATGCCGTTATTGTATGCCTTCACCATGCCGTAGTCATGCACCGGGTCGCCGAGGCCGGTAGGGACGGTGCTGTGGGAGACGGCCTGCCTGCCCTGCTCCGTGCCGTAGGCTTGGGTGTAGTAGCAGTTAATGATGGTCAACACGGCACTTGCGTCATCGTCCTTGCGGGCAATGGTGGCGCACTGGTCAGTGCTGGTGCTGATGTTATTGGGCACGAAGAGACAGTCCTCGATAGTGACGTTGCTGTTAGGTGCAGTCCACGACACGAAGCCGGCATTGCCCGTGGCGTCACGCCCCGACAGGCTGCCGTCGAACACGCAGCCGCGGATGGTGAGCGTGGCACCTTCAATGCGACCCACGAGACCGCTGATGGTCATGTCGCCGCTGCCGCTGTTGTTGATTGCCATTGACGAGCGGCAGTTCTCAACAGTGATAGAGGGGCTGTTCTCATTAGATTTCTCGATAGACGCAATCAGGCCGGTTGCATACATATTGCTAGTGCTGATGCAGCCTGTCGTCTGGAGGTTCTTGATGGTGGCGGAGCCTCCCACGCAGCGGAAGGGGGCAATGAACTTCTCCGTCTGGCCCGTCGCGTTGAAGGTCAGCGTGTGGCCCGCGCCATCGAAGGTGCCTCGGAAGCCGCTGGTCTCGCTGACTCCCGCCATCGTCACGACGCTGAGGTCCTCGGTCAGCTTCACGTACTGGCCGCTGTAGGTGGTGCCGTTGTTGACATGGTAAGCGAAGGAGTTCCACTCGTAGAGACTGCTGATGGTATATGGGGCATGTTCCGTGCCGCTGCCGCTGAGGGTGGCGGGAACCATGTAGTAAGTGCCGTCGTAGAAGATGCCGTTCTGGTATGCCTTCACCATGCCGTAGTCCTTCGCCAGGGCGCCGAGGTTGGCAGTGGCAGTGGCGGCGGCCACGGCCTGCGTACCCTCATTGCCGGGCAGGTTGTCGGTAGCGACGAAGTAGCAGTTGTCGATGTTGACGGTGCATCCCTCATCCACCATGCCTACGAAGGTCTTGTTAACCATGCCCTCAGAAACGCGGTTGGGGGCTACAAGCGAATTGGTGATGGTTATTGATGGTGACGAGTTTTCGCCCACGACCATCATGCCGACAAATCCGCCACAGAATGTTGTGCCGTACTGGTTGGTATGTTGAGAATAACCTTCCGGGGGGAGAAATACAAACGAACCGTCGAACACGCAGCCGCTGATGGTGACGCTTCCATTGTTTGAGCTGACAAGACCGCCATGACAATCGATGCTTGGTCTGGTGCTTGAAATGTTGACGGAGCTGTGGCAGTTGGTAAGGTTCAGCGAGCCGGTCACATCACCCACGATGCCAGCAGCATTCATGGCATCGGTGGTGATGGCGCCTGCCGTCTTGAGGTTCTTGATGGTGGCATTGTTGACAAAGCGGAACGGGGCAACCACTGCTCCTGTCCACTCTTCTAACGAGTTATAGTAGCATGTCAGCGTGTGGCCGTCGCCGTCGAACGTGCCGCAGAATCGGTTACCCTCACGGGTGCCCGCCATCGAGGTCACGCGGATGTCGGCGGCCAGTTTGATGAACTCTCCGCTGAAACTGCGACCGAGGCCGACATTGTAGGCGAAGCGGTCCCACTGCTCGGCATTGCTGATGAGGTAGGGGTCGCCCTCTGTGCCTGTGCCCGAGGTTGCCCAGTTGTCATAGTAGAAGACGACCGTGGCGGTAACGTCCTTATTCGGCATGGTGAACCAATAGCTGCTTCCGATATTCTGACCTTTCAGCGGCACATTGTTACCGTCGGCGTCAGTGATGGTGACGCTCGCCACCGTGCCCGATGCAACGCTGAGCGTGACGGTATTGTTTGGGTACGTCGCCTGGTAATCTGCCGTAACAGTGCCTGGCCCAGAGGCGTTGACGGTGACTCTGTAGGGATGCTGAAGGGCATCACGATACACATCTTTGCCGTTGGCGGCGTCGTATTCGTCCTGACTGAACGCGTCATACAGATGCTCCTCACCATCAGGGTTCTCGTCGCCCGCCCATTTATTGTCATTCGACATACCTGGCTCTACTGCCAAGTTGCCGTAGAACGTGCAGTGCTTGATGTTGCCGCTCCAGTAGTTGCTGCCCGCGATGCCGCCCACGCCATCGTCCTTGTTCGACACGTTGGCCGTCACGCAGCAGTATTCGACGGTGCCACCGTGGTTTTCGCCCACGATGCCGCCCACTTTGGCCAGGCCCGAGCCAGTCCAGCCGGAGTTCACATGGCCGCTGACCCAGCAGTTGCTGATGGTGCCGTAGTTCTCGCCACAGATGCCGCCCACTAATCTGGAATTGTCAAGATCAATATAACATTCGATGTGGAGATCCTGCACTCTGCCACCCTCGCCAATCCTGTCGAAGAACCCTCGACAGTTGTCTTCGTCGCTATTGAGCCTGAAGCGTATAGTGTGACCGTTGCCATAGAAAGTACCAGTGTATGGATAATCTTTCAGAGCGCGTTGGGGTTCAAACATTGAGCTATATCGCCTTGTAGACATTTCTGTCCAATCTCCTTTGCTCACGTCTATGTTCTTGTCCAGATATATACTGCTGGTGTAGTAATTATCATAACGAGACAAGAATGTCAGCAAGTCCGCAAAACTTCTAATCAAAAGAACTTCCTTTCCGTCTATATAGCCGTAAGTATTCAGACTATAATAGGGAAAATCATAATTGCCGTCCCAAACGTCCCAGCCGTCGTCTGCCTTTACCCCCTGCACCATGGTGCAGAGCAGGAGCATTGTGAATAATAGTTTTTGTTTCATCGCTGTTATTATTTTATCACTACCCGTTTACCATTATTTATATATATACCGCGCTGCATGGGCTTGCCAGAGAGTTTGCGACCGTCGAGCGAGTACCATTCATTGCCCGAATTCGTGGGATTCGTGAAATTCGTGGTCAGGATTCCCGTTGCGTTATCATCGTCGCCGAAGTTGAGCTTGAAGGCGCGGACACCGGCCTGCTGGGAATTGGTGGGCTCGCCGGCGGTGAGGCTCTTCAGCCGGAAGTAGCCGCGGCAGGCGTTCACCTTGAAGTCGGTTTCCGTAGGATAGCAGAGCGTGTTGCCGGCGCCGAGGTAGAGGTTGGTATTCTCGGCGGTGTAGATGCTCACGGGGCTGTAGGTGCCCACGAAAACGACATAGTCGGTCGAGACGTTGGCGGTGGCATTGCTGATGAGGACGCCGTTGAACACGGGTTCGCTGATGTCGTAGCCACAATCCACGGTGTAGCCGTCGGGCTTGGCCCACTTCACGATATACGGCTTGCCGGCCTCTATGCTGGTCACGTTGTCGTCGCTAAAGTTCATCGTCAGCGTGCCGCCGCTGAAGCTGGTCGATTCGAGCGTCTTCACCGTGGCGCCCTCTAAGGGTGTGCCGGTGAAGTCGTCCACGCTGAACGGCAGGCAGATGGTGTTCCATGCGCCGTCCTTGTAGAGCGTGCGACCTTGCAGTGTCACGTCGGCCAGATAGCCGTCGGCATTGCTGATGGCGGTGCTGTTGTCGCTGTTATCGGCCAGACTGATGGTGACGAAGGCCATGTAGTATTTACCATTGTAGAGGATGCCGTGCGGGTAGACCTTAATAGTGCCGTAGTCCTGCTCTAATTCGCCGAGGTTGGCAGGGGCGGTTGTAAAGGCGTATGCCCGCTTGGCGCCGCTCACGGTACAGGCATTGGTCGGAGTGCCAACCTGCGGGTTCAGGTAGTAGCAGTTGGTGATGGTGCCCGCATTACCCTGCAAGCCAATGGGGTGCATCGAATATACGTTGTCGTAGGTTCCGTATTCCAAGCAGTTGATGAGAATGGGCGTGCTGCCACTGTCGCTCCAGCCCCAGATGCCGCCTACGTTTTCTCGCGAGTTACCTCCCGGAGTAATAAGGATAACCCCTTCAATGGTTCCGGCAAAGACGCAGCCTTCAATGGTTCCGGCAAAGACGCAGCCCTTGATGGTGGTGGTGGAAGTCAAGCCGTGGCCGATGATGCCGCCGACATAATCCTGCCCGACGTGGAGCTTCGCTTTGACGGTGCAGCCCTCAATCAGGTTGGTACCGCTGGCAAAGCCGACAAGACCGCTCGTGTGGTATGTGTCGGATGTGATGTCGCCATCCACCGTGAGGTTCTTGATGGTGGCGTTCTCGATGAAGTGGAACGGAGCCACGCCCTGCTGATTCACGCCGGTTCCACTTTGCGCTTGGAAGATGTTTACCGTCAGGGTATGTCCGCCACCGTCGAATGTGCCGCTGAAGGGATGGTCTTCACGCGTACCTACCCATGTCGTCACGCTGATATTCTCTGCCAGTTTCACGAATTTGCCGCTGTAGTCGGTGTCACGGTTGATTAACTCGCCGAACAGCAGCCAGTCGTCGGTACTGCTGATGAGGTAAGGATTATTCTCGGTGCCTGAACCGGCAAGCGATGGCAGTGTGCCCGTGTAGGGTATCAGCTTGTAGTCGTAGAGGTTAGTTGTGGTGGCGATTGTCGCCGTATGTTCAAGGTAGAACTGCTTGCCCTCGATAAAGGTGACGCTCGCTATTTTTCTATCTGAATTGCCACTTTTGATATAAACGAAGTCGTCAGGGTTGGTCCAGCCGAGTTTCAGCGTGCCGCTTGATTCTGCGCTGCCGGAACCTATGCCAAAAGCTCCGTCGCCGAAGGCCTTCACCTGTCCGCCGTATATTTCAATATTGCCTGCCGAATTATATTTATACGAACCTCCTATGCCGGAGGAATAGCTGCCACCATATGCGGTGACCACGCCGCCGTTGATCATGATATGACCGCCGCTGCTGCCTCTATTATCGTAGCTGCAGCCTATGCCAGCCGCATAGCTTCCACCTTTGACAGTGATGGAGCCGCCGTTGATGATGAGCGTGCCCACTTTCTCGGCACCGATACCGGCATCGTACGTATTGCAATCATCTATATTGAGCGCACCGGGGCCGTTGATGGTCAGGTAGGCACTTTTGTCGTAGCTCACCTCTATGCCCTTCTTGGCGTTAAGAGTGGTGCCCTCGCCGAGGGTTAGTGTGATTGGACCTTTGACGATGATGCGCGACTTGACGGTCATGTCGGCATACGTACTGTAATTCACGTTATCAATCTTCGAGCCGATGCGCAGGTAGTAGGTATTGCCGTCAATTCCCGCTATCGGTGCATACAGTCCGAAAAATAAAGGTTCATCGGTATCGACAATCCAGCCATACGAACCGGCAGTGGTGCTCTTGTAGGTGTCGGTGACTGTGACAGTGCCGCCATGAGTTTGCGCTACATCCAGATTTGTTTCGTCCTGCCCGTCCTGCATGGCGTAGAGGCAGTTGTTGACGGTGGCTACGCCATCGGTGTCACCCCAGCCGTAGATGGCGCCTTTTTCAACGCTTCCACCATTCAGCATGCCGCTGAAAATGCACTTCGTGATGTCGATATGGCTGTCAAGGCCGTGACCCAGGATGCCGCCAATGTGTGATGCGCCGTTGACGGTGGCTGTCGCCTTGCAGTTCTCTATGCTGTTGCCAGTGCCCTTGGAAAAACCTACGATGGCAGCAGCATGCAAGCCGCCGTTGACGGAGCCTGCCACCGTCAGGTTCTTGATAGTGGCACCGTTGATGTATTTGAAGAGTGCGGTGCCCTGGTTGTCGACAATGTCGCTGATTGTAGCTGTGATGGTGTGTCCGCCACCGTCGAAAATTCCGCTGAACGGCTTCACTTGCTGATTGCCCGACACGACGCCCGCCATAGTGGTCACATCGATGTCGGCGGTCAGTTTAATATATTTACCGCTATAACTATTGCCGTTGTTGACATGAGTGACAAATTCGTTCCATTCGTTGGTCTTGTCGATGATGTATGGGGCGTCCTCCGTACCTTTCTGTTCGTCGTCCCAGTTCGTCGTGTTGAAGACGGCAGTGACGTTGACATCTCGCGCCGGCATGCTGAAGGAATAGCCGTCGGTGTTGTTGCCGCTCACGCTAATGCTGTTGCCGTCAACAGTCTTGACCGAAATCTCCTCCAGCGTCATGCCTTGCGCCCAAGTCAGAGTCACCGTTTGTGTGGCGCGAGTCTTTTCGGGATTTGCCACGATGGTACCAGCTCCAACGTTTCGGCACAACACGGAGAAGGGATACTGAACGGCATTTTTGTACATGTCGCCGTAGTAGTCCGCGATACTGGTGATGTAGGAAGCGAGCGTACCATTGTTTTGAAGGTCGCTGCCGTGCTGATTGGTCAATGTGCCGTCTTGATCACCCACGTACTCATTGTCCTGCGAGTGTGTGCTGGAACGCGTGCCATAGAAAGTGACGTGGTTAATTTTACCGCTACCTGAGTTGTAACCGACGATACCGCCCACGTAGGCATCATTATTGGTCACGTTGCCGGTCATGCAGCAGTATTCAATGGTGCCGTTGTTCTCTCCCGCGATGCCGCCCACCTTGGCTTTGAAGGCAGAGGCGGATTCATTCCAATCGGAGCTGACATCGGCACTCACCCAGCAGTTCTTGATCGTGCCGTCGTTTTGGCCGGCAATACCGCCCACCAGTCGAGAGTCGCTACACTTCACATTACCGATAATGTGGAGGTCCTGCACCATTGCGTCACTGCCTATTTTGGTAAACAAGCCCTGATAATTATCTGTGGCTCCATCAATGTTGATGCGGATAGTGTGGCCTTCCCCGCAGAAAATCGCGTCTTTAAACTCTCCCATGGGGACCCACGACGTGTTGCCCATGTCAATGTTGGTTGTGAGCGAGTATTTGGTGTCACACCAGTGATAAACCTTGTCGGTGCCTTCCCACCCGGTTTCTTCATCCCAATGCTCACGGATGTAGGCGAGCTCGGCAGCCGAATTGATGCACCAGCCACCGTGATAGGCCATTTCCGATGGCCGGGTTGTTGTATGGCCGTCCCATACGTCGAAGTTTTGCGCCCTTGTCCCCTGCACTAATGCGCAGAGCAGGGCGAGGATGAGAAATAGTTTCTTTTGTCTCATGTTGTTAATATTCTGTTTTTGTTCTTTTGTTTTCTTCTTCAGTATGTCATGAATCGATTTGTGACCGTCGGGGGAGTCGAACCCCCGACGGTCTGTGTAGGGGTTGGTGGCTTATTCCTCGTCGTCGAACCAGCCGGATGACTCGCGGCCGCGGCTGGGGCCACTGCCGCCTTGGATGGTGGCATTGATACCGACATTGTTGCTGGTCTGACTGACTATCTGCAGGAGGTTCTCCATGTGGATGTTCACCGTGTGCAGCCGAGGCTGCTGATATGCTTGTTTCTTCATTGCTTTATTCTTTTACTTAATCACGACCATATTACCATTATTAATATACACGCCTGCACGCGAAGGCTTGGCAGCGAGCTTGCGGCCGTCAAGCGTGTACCACGCATCGGCGTCATTTTCCATTTTCAATTTTCCATTTTCAATTGATATGATTCCCGTGGCCTCGTCGTCGCCGAAGTCGATGTTGAACGCGGTGAGGCGGCGGGCCAGGAGGGCGCCGTCGCCGCCAATCTTGAAGTAGGCGCGCTGGGCACCGATGCTGGCACCGCTCTTCGGGTAGTAGAGGGTGTTCTCGCCGCCCATGAGGAGGATGCTCTTGTCCTCAGCGTCGAAGGCCGTGCTCTTGTAGGTGCCGAGGAAGCGGACGCGCTCGTCGGTGGTGACGGCGGGCGAGGCGGTCTTGGTGTCATAGTTGCCGTCGGCATCAGCGTCGATGGTCACGCCGCTGAACACGGGGCTGACGATGTTGTGCGCATCGTCGTCCACATAGTTCGCGTCGGCGGTCCACTTGATGATGTAAGGCGTGCCGGCCTCAAGCGTGGTCACGGCGTCGCCGAAGGTCAGCGTGAGCGTGGTGCCCTCGATGCTGGCGCTGGTGAGGGCGCGGGCGGTGGCTCCGGCGAGGGGCGAACCGGCGATGGTCACGTCGAAGGGCAGGCAGATGGTGTTCCATGCGCCGTCCTTGTAGAGCGTGCGGCCCGAGAGCGTCACGTCAGCCACATAGCCGTCGGCGTTGCTGATTTTCGTGCTGTTGTCATCGTCGTCGGCGAGGGTGACGGTGGCGGGCGTGCCGTAGAAGTTGCCGTCGAACCAGATGCCGTTCTTGTATGCCTTCACCATGCCATAGTCGTAGTCAGGGTTGGCGGGGGTGATGTTGAAGACGGCGGCCTCGGTGCCCTGGTTGGTGGGCAGGTTGTCGGTGGCGACGTAGTAGCAGTTGTCGATGGTCGGCTCGTAGATGCCTTCCTTGTCTGTATACCAGCGGGCGAAGGTGCTCTTGAGCATATTTGCGGCTACGCTGCCGGGCTTCATCAGCGAGTTCTTGATGGTGGGCTTGTTGTAGACCCCCCATCCGATGAACCCGCCGCAGTTGATGGTGCCGTTGGTGGTGGCAAAGGAGCCGTCGAAGACGCAGCCGTCGATGGTGACGGTGTTGTTTTCACCACTCAATGTGCTGACCAGTCCGCCGTGGGTGCCGTCGTGGTCGTCGTTGCCGGTAACGGTGCTACTGTTGATGGCTATCGAACTGCGGCAGCCGATGATACTCAGGTTATGATGCGACTCGCCCACGAAACCGGCAGCCTTCTTCGCGCTGGTATAGATGGTGCCGTCAACGTGCAGGTTCTTAATCACGGCGTTCCTGACGTGGCGGAACGGGGCGCAGTATTCCTCGGCGAATGGCTCTGCGGACGTGCCTTTGGTGAAGGTCAGCGTCTGGCCGTCGCCGTCGAAGGTGCCGCGGAACTGATTGCTGCTTGTGCCCGCCATCGTGGAGACGCTGATGCTGCTGGTCAGCTTCACGACCTCGCCGCTGAAGCCAGTGCCGCTGTTGACGCTGCTGGCGAAGATGTTCCATTCGTCGGTGGTGCGGATGACGTAGGGGTCGTCGTCAGAACCTGTGCCGTCGAGGAACCTCGTCCACGCGGCACCGATGGTGACGTCGGCGTCGGGCATGGTGAGGGTGGTGCCGCTGATGGTGCCGGCCGAGGCGGTGTAGCCGCCGAAGGTGTAGCCCGTCTTGCTGCCGTGTCTCAGGGTGAGGCTGACGCTCTCGCCGCCGCCGGCGTAGTTGGTGCCGCCGTAGCTAATGCCGTGGGCGTAGGCCGTGATGCCGTTAGAGCCGTAGGTGGTGGCGGCCTCGCCGAGACCGCTGAGGGTCACGTCCGCGCCGGCGCTGACGGTGCGGGCCTGCGTGCCCTGGTTGGCGGGCAGGTTGTCTGCGGCGACGTAGTAACTGTTCTCGATGGTGGGCGTGCCGCTGCTCATGTAGGCGAAGGTGTTGCTGAGGATGCCCTCGCCCACGCTGCCGGGCTTCAGGATGGAGTTGCGGATGATGACGGTGCCGCCCGTGCCAGCGTCGCCCACGAAGCCGCTGCAGTCGTGGGCCCTATATTCGTTGGTGACCGTGGAGTTAAAGGAGCCGTCGAACACGCAGCCGTCGATGATGACCGTGTTGGGGTTCGTGGACGCGCCGCTTCCCGGTATGTACATCTGGCCGGCCAGTCCGCCGAAATATTGATCGCCCAGGCAGTTGACGTTCACCGACACGCGGCAGTTGATGAGGTTCAGCGTGCCGTTCCAATGCTGCACGATGCAGCCCGACCACGAGGATAATGTGGCATCGCCCGCGATGTTCAGGTTCTTGATGGTGGCATCCATCACGTGGCCGAAAGGCGGCGTGTTGCTGATGGTGATGGTGTGGCCGTTGCCGTCCAAGGTGCCCTTGAAGGCATTGATGAAGCCGAAGCCGTTGCCCACCGTCGAATATGAGCCCAGCGTGAAGTCGCCGCCCAGCATGACGAACTTGCCTTCGAACGATTTACCGTTATCATTGACATCCGTGGCGAACGCCTTCCACTCCTCGGCGGTGGAGATGACATACGGGTTCTCCTCCGAGCCGTCGCCCTGCTGCGTCGTGAAGTTGACGGTGACGCTGACATTGCTTCTCGGCATGGGGAACATATAGTAATTGTCGCCGTATTGATGATACCTGGTCACCTCGACATCGTTGCCGTCGGCATCTTTGGCGATGACACCCACCACGACGCCCGAGGTGATATTCACGTAGATCCAGTGGCCGGTGGGCACCTTATCATAGTCTATAGTCTCGGCATTAAAATCACTGACCGTCACGGTGCCGGTGCCCGTGGTAGTGACGCTGAGCGCAAAGACGTTGCGGATGGCATAGGCGTACAGGCTGTGACCCTTGCTGACGGCATCGTCGTACTCGGCCTGGTTGAACGTGTTGTACATGTTTTCCATTGTATCACCCTTGTCACCCACGTATATATTTTTTTGATTGTAGTTGTTCGTCAGGATACCATAGAATGTGCAGTTGCTGACGTCGTGATCGCTGCGATCGCTGGAGCCAGCTATTGCGCCCACTTCGGAATTGCCACTGGCGTGCGACACGTTGCCCGTCATACAGCAGTAACTTACATTGGCAAAATTTAAACCGCAGATACCACCCAAACGGGCTGCGTATTCGGTACACTCAGAACTGACATCGGCCTCCACCCAGCAGTTGGTGATTGTGCCATAATACGGGTGACCGGCACCATCAATATCGTGATTGTTTCTTCCGGCAATACCGCCAATTCTTATTGCTGATCCGGTGCCTTTTACCAAGCCCGTCACATGGCAGCCTTTCACGGTGCCAGTGTCAAGATTATGGCCGACGATACCGCCCACATCGTCATGGTTACTCTCGATGTTGGCCGTCACGGTGCAGTTCTCTATGAGGCCATAGTTCTCGCCGGCGATGCCGCCCACGAAATCCTCGTTACTCTCGATGTTGGCCGTCACGGTGCAGTTCTGTATGAGGCCATAGTTCTGTCCGGCTATGCCGCCCACGTAATCCTCTTCGGTATAGATGTCGCAAACCACGTTGACGTCGTACACCTTGCCATTCTTATGGATGGTGGAGAACAGGCCCTGGTTCTCTTCGTCGAGGCCACGTATCATGTAGGTGATGGTGTGGCCGTTGCCCCAGAACGTGCCCTCGTACTCGGTGACCCAGTAGGACTCGCGGCCCAGGGGCAGCCACGAGTAGGAGTTGCCCATGTTGATGTCGGCGTTCAGGTAGTAGTTCAGTTCCGACCAGTCCTTGCTTTTGCCGTCGACTTTGTAGCCAGAGTCCTCGCTGAAGTACGCCGTGATGTAGGCCAGTTCTGCCGCCGTGTTGATGATGACGACGTTGCTCTTGCCGTCGTACGAGGCCTCGAACGCCGGCTTCGTCTTCGTAGGATACTCATAGGTCCTAGTTGCCGCCCATGCCCCCTGCGCGATGGTGCAGAGGAGGGCAAACAACAGGAAAATTTTTTGTCTCATTGCTTTTGTTTTTAAAATTAAACTTGTTGTTACCTAAATTTTCGTCTTTGTGACCCACAGGGGAGTCGCGCTCGGCCCGCAGGGACGCTTGCCTTAGCAAGAACCCCTGCGGGCCTGTGTGGGGCTATTCGTCCCAGTCGTCCCAGTCGATGCCGCCTCTGTAGCCGCGGGCGCCGGCGGGGGCGTCCGGCTCGTCGGGGCCGATGACGCCCCAGCCACTGCCGCCGCCGGGACTGGTGCAGATGATGCCGCTGTGCTGAATCTTCACCACATGCCGCAAATCAGGATGGCGGCCATCATCCAATAGAAACTCTTCTTTTGCATAATTGTGATTGTTTGTTATAGACAATAATACTTGGTCAGGAAATAGGTGCGGTTCCAATCGAGGATCTTCCGCTGCGATTCCTTCTCGGGGTGGATGTTGAACTCGTCGAAGATCATCAGCTGTTTGTTCTCCAGGTCATAGAGCGGCCACTCCTTGGCCTTGCCGTCGGGCGACTCGGATGCGCTGAGCGACGGATTGCCCGTCTTGGCAAACTGCACCCACATGCGGCGCAGGGTCTTCGAGAAGGTCGCGTCGAATGTGCGTCCCGTTACAAAGGTTTGTTCCGGATGATTGAACACTGTAGAAAGCTCTACGGCATGTCCGCTTTTCATCAGCGGAACAGATGACTCAACCGTGAAGTAATAGTTGTAGGTCTTGCCGCCGGCCTTGGTCTGGTTCTCCGCCTGCCGGAACACAGGCGCAATAAACCATATCTGATTGTATAGGCGGCAGAGGGGATCGTAAGCCTCTCCCTTGACATCCTTGTAGAAGCTCTCCACCAGCGCTCTCTCTTCTGCCGTCAGCCGGGTGAGATTCGTTGTCAGACGTTCATTCAGGAAGTCCATAAAGGGCTCCGGACCTCCTGCACAGACCAAGAAATAGTTCATTTCGTCCTTGTTGCAGCCCTGCATGAAGTCAAGGTC
>JAEEGG010007235.1_pt1 | contig 25687 bp, 20 predicted proteins | sample 9134161 | NCBI WGS metagenome assembly JAEEGG01 (sample SAMN16246543, study PRJNA631951) | gut metagenome | biome: gut microbiome; feature: rumen; material: CR-attached | host: Bos | place: Iran: Karaj | collected 2018-10 | reverse complement strand
AGGGGTTGCAGTATTCCTTCTTTCAATTCCACTATGCCAGTGGGCTGACTCAAACCTGCCCGATGGCATTATTCCAGTATCTATCATCTACCTGATGATTGTAATAATCCTATGGTCAATGTACATGGCTGTTCAGTATGCTTTCGTTGGAATAGCGCAGACGAGGAAAGCCAAGGACAAAGTTACTATAGACAATAGCAATGCTCATGAAGAAGATGGGCAAACACCTTTTTTTCTTTTGGAGGCAATGCCTATGGTTGCTGAGTCAAATGAGAATGAGAGTGTTTGCTATGCTGAGGTGGTCGAGGAGATAGTTGAGAAGACAACAGTTACAGATTCCAAGGTCATATCGGAAGAAGTCAGTCCCGATAATGAGCAATCAACTGTTCCGACCACTCCTGCCAGCGCAACCTACCAGCAAGGTATTGATGACTTTTATCAAAGTCAGGCAGAAAGCCAGAAGAAAAAGCTGGACACCATTCATGAATACCTTCTATACATCATGTCTCCATTTGTGTATGAGGAAGACATGGACGAGTTCTGTACAGACCTGTTGAGGTTCGCGATGGATCACAACTACCGCCCAGAAGTCGAGTGGAAGAGATACAAGAAAAAGCTGAGCAGCTTCGATGTCCGTCATCTGGTCTGGAGCATCGCAACGAGATTGGGACTTGGTAAAGGCAAGGTTTACAGCAACGATGATTGCGCCTGTTATATCGAGCGTCGTTTTGCTTCATTATGCGTAACAGCCAGTGGAGAGCCATTGTCACATAGCACACTCAGGAACCTGACAGTCACTTCCAACAGCGACCAGATACATTGTGACATCCAGGGGGCAGACGGATTGTTATTCCATATTCCTTCGCAACTGGGCGTAGATAAAGACTGAAGATAATCTTTCTTACCTTTCCTATTTCAATACTTAGACATTACTTATTGGAGCCACATTAGAAGCCAAACTTTGGTGTGGTCCTGATGTGCCTATGCCCTTTTGCGCTGAAATCTTACCCTAAAAACAGCCTAAATCCCAATTGTCATTCATTATACTTACATGTTCGATATTGTCATAACCCGCTTCAAAATCCCGTTTTATCCACGAATAACAGCCAAAAACAAGGCTCAACTGCGTGATTGTTTCGTGATGCACCTGTTATCAAAAAGTGGCTTGCCCTCCGATTCATAACGGGGTTCCTTTGCAGCACGATTCCACTAAAGGGTCGTGTTGTAAAATGACAAATAATGAATTAACGTTCAATGACCTTCCACAGGTCGTTGCCGAACTTCGGGATGAAGTGTCGGGCATGAAGGCGTTACTGCTGAACCTTCAGAACAGACCAACTCAGCAGAGAGAGAACAGACACCGCCCTGTCACGCCAGAGCAGGTTGCCGAGTACACCAACATTCCCCTTGCGACCATCTATCAGAAACTCGCGAACAGGGAAATTCCCGGCTCCAAACCAGGCAAGCGATGGGTCATCTACCTTGATGAGATTGACAAGTGGCTTGAAGCGAACCGCAAGAATCCCATTCCTCTGACGGATGAGGAGCAGAACGCTGCAATTCTTGCATCGCACAAGCGCAAGCCGAACAAGTCCAGCTGGAACGATGAAGGTTCAGCTCGGCGAAGTCAACCTATTGCAAAACCTTTTGATGGGGATAAAATCTAAAATCAAGCAATTATGAACGAGCATAAAATTCATTACTGCTTCATTTTGTCCGAGGAACAGATGAAGTATCTCCGCAGCAAGAAGTACAAGATTGACCGCATGGAATGCTTCATGTCTCTTGTAGAACTTGCTGAACGCGAAACGAAACTGGTACAGATAAGCAAGACTCAACATGTTGAAATCTTGCCCGGCCAAGTGATGGTTGACAATACCCAACTCGCCAAGCTCTGGGATAAAGACCGCAAGACGGTTCCCAAACTGATAGAGGCGATGGAGGCTCTGGGGATTTCCTCTTCACAGAAAGTGGGAGATAACCGCATCCATACGCTTCATGTTTTTTCGGGCTGGTATGTGGATGGCATGTTTGTCAAGAATCCCTTCGCAACAAGAAGGAATGCCGATGGCACTGCAATCGTCACCGCGGAAGTTCCACCTGCAAGGGTATTCACTATTGATGTGTCGGATGACAAGCAGATTGGCGAGGAAATTTCTGTTTCAGATGGCAACAATTCCGATGCAGGAAACGTGGGTGTGATTTCTCCTGCCGATAGCAATGTGTCCCAACTATCACCACCATCTAATGATAGTGGCAATGTGGGGAAAGCTGTTACGGATGGAAGAACTTCCGATTCTTCTCAGAACAACATTTCCCCTCAATCTGCTGACATCCCTTCTTCGCATGTAGAAGCCGATGGTAGTCAGAATGAAGGGAAAAGAAATGATGAGCCATCAGCACAGCAAGAAGGACAATCGCTAAATCCTAACAGCACCTCGTCTGATAGCAATGGAGACTACAGTCAGAAGTCTAATGGCTATTCCAATCCTAATGGACTCCATAGCGAAAAGTAACAGCCCTGAAGGACTGTGGTCTGCGACCTGCACCGCCCAACCATCCCAAGGGAAGTTTGCCGATACAGGCTGCAAGGCAAGCCAAGACGCACTTTTAAGCCCTGACGGGAACTTTGGAGTTAAAAGACCCGCTTTTTTAGAGGGACTTTTCGAGAAATCCTTTTGTAGTACAAAACAGGTGTCCCTGTTATTGCACTCCTAAAAGTTTCTCGGGCTACTCGCAGGCTCGCAGACCGTGTCCTTCTTTCTAACCAATTTATATTCATCCCTTTCATTAAATGTTATTGAAAATGAAGAAAAAGAACATAACCAAGAAACCGCCGACCAGGGTACACGCTTTCAGATGTACGGATGAAGTCTGGTCGCAACTCAAGGCACTTGCCAAGGAATGTGGCATCAGCCTGAACCGCTATCTGACCGAAACTGGCTTGAAACATCATCCTCGTCAGCGGCTCACCAAGGAAGAGGTCGATGCCCTTAACTCCCTTGTCTATGCCAGGACTGATCTGATAAAAATCACCAGCGTCCTTTCCAAGAAAACGGAAGAGGAAAAGTTGAAACTCTTCAGGACGGAGAAGTTCATGACATGGTGGATTAGGTCAAGTGCGGAACTCATCCAACATTGGTATAGCATCGAAGAGAACATCTCATCACCTGTGCTGACCAAAGAAAGGAGCGAACCATGATTATGCTTGCTAAAGTCGTACCCTATGGTGGCAATGCTGTAAGGTACGCATTGGAGAAAGAGAAGGCAAAGGTGGTCAAGGTGAACCACATGCCTGATGGTATCGATCCGACTGCCATCTGGTATATGATGAAGCATCACTGCCAGCTGCATCAGCAGGACAGGACTGTCGGGCGAGCTTTGGAACGTCTCATGGTTCAGTTTGTAATCTCCCCCTCCAAGGAAGAGGCAGAAAACTTCACCATGAAGGACTGGGCGAACCTTCAAGATGAAAGTCTGGAAACAATGGACTCACTCGGACTCATCCCCAAGGGCATGAAGAAGGAAGTCAAGACCAATTTCCGCAACTCAATGAACGTCGGTGGACTTCACTCCGATTCCAAGTCGGGAACGCTGCATCTCCACATGGACTGCTGCCGTGTTGACCTTGACGGAAACACCAACGATGTCCATGATATTCACAGGAGGGCAATGATGGCTGCGGAAATCATCAACATGCGTCATGGTTGGAAGCAGCCAAAGGAAATACGTGATATACGGAAGCAAGAGATTGCGGACTTCTGCGAATACACCCTACAGAAGATGCAGGAGTTTGACATTGACTTCTATTTCAAGATGCTTCATATGAAGGGCTATGAAGTTACTCCTCGTTACGACAAGAGCAAGGAACTTGTGGGCTATACCATCGGCAAGAATGCCTCCGTATTCAAGGCTTCTGAAATCGGTCGCAGATTCATGGCATCACAACTTGAAGCCACATGGAAGAAATTCCATCCGAAGCCTACTCAGGCCAGAGTGAAGCCAACTTCACCGACTGTCACATCAAGCAGCCGTTCGTCTCGCCCAGTAACTCCAAAGCCGACATCTACCCAGACCAAGGTGCAGCCAAGAGTCCAGGCAAAGCCTGTACCTTCCTTCACTACATTCAAAATTGATACACCTATTGGCACAAAGGTTATTGAGATTTCAAATTCGGTCAAAGACATTTTCCTCAATGAGGCTCTGGTTCCAGAGGACAATGATATTGCCACTGTCGAGAACATTGCCCACACCGCAATGCTTCTCTTTGTTGGCTACATTGATGTCGCTACATCCATGTCCGAATCATGTGGAGGTGGTGGCGGTTCCTCCCCTGATTCTGATTGGGGCAAGAAAGATGACGAAGATGAACGTCAGTATGCTCGCCGCTGTCTCAAGATGGCTCATTCCATTTGTAAACCAAAGTCACGTCAACGTGGTTATCACCGTTAAAACAACCACACATATCTATGATTAGAAAAAGTAAGAACAACGAGGACAAGCCCGATTTCGAAAAGATGTGGGGCGAGGTCGAAGAGGACATTCAGGAGCAGGATGCCGAACAGGACATCATCAGTCGTATTCCTAAACTGAAGGAACTGAGTGGCAATATTGATAAGGCTACCAATACCTGTGTGAATGCCACGCTTCAATGTGAGTCGGTAATACGGCAGTATCAGCGAGCCGAGGAAAAACTGGGTAATGCCGTTGATACCATCAGCGGCAAGGTTGACACCATCAACGAGCATATTGACCAAGTCATGGAAGATGCACCCACAAAGTTGAAGGTGACAGTAACGCTATGCGATGCGGATTGGCAGAAAATACAAGACTTGCTCAACAAGCAACGAGAATGGGTAATCAACCAGGCACATGCAACTGTCCAGACTGTCAATGCCATGTTAGTCGAAGAACGCAAGAAAACCATGAACCGCTACAAGGAGTATGATGGCTGTTACCTCGGCCATTATGCCCAGTGGTTCTTCTGGTTCTTTTTCGTCATGGGATTCTTCCTGTTTACCACTGTCATGGCTATGATGGTAGGAAAATAGGGCAGATGTTATTAACCATTTAATTCCATTAGTATCCCGTTAAAATTGGGACGAGTTAAATATTAATCAAACAACCCCGGAAAAAGGGGACCAAATTGCTCTTTGACATCATTGGAATAAGTCTTATCGAACAGTTCTCTGAGCGGTGTTTTGTCAGTTAATGATATACTGAGGATTTGCAAGACCTCATAGGTCGAGCGTTTCAACTGAATGTCGTGCTGGACAATCGCCACTAGGCAGTAAGCAGTGATAGCTGCACTGATCTGTATTCTGACAGCGTTCTCCGTAGTGCCCCAGAACTTTTTGATTTTGAGATGCTACTTGAGCCACTTGAAGAACAACTCTATCTGCCACCGGTTCTTGTAGAGGTCGGCTATCTACAGGGCTGTCAAGTCCATCGCGTTGGTGAGGAACATGAACTCTCTGTCCTGCTCTTCGTCATCGTATCTGACGAGACGCAGATTCTCGGGATAGTCCTTGCGGCTCTTATAGACCGTCAGTTCAATCTCTGCATCAGTGAGTATGTTCTTTGGCATCCGCCGCTTCCGCCTGACACACCTGTACTGCAAGTTGCTCTTGGCTCTGACGACGAAGAAGGACTCCATCCGCTGTATGCGGTAAAGTTCCCAAAAGTTGTTGTAGCCCCGGTCAAACACATAGTAAGCACCTGCCTCATAATGGATTTCCGGCATTGCCCTGGAGTCGTAGACGGAAGCTGTGGTAATGTGGTAGAAGGCCGGCACCCGTGCCTCAAGGTCATAGAGAACGTGAGCCTTGACACCACCTTTCTTCTTCCGGAATTTCGCCCACCAGAACACCGACAGACAAAGCGGTATTGTCGTAGAGTCGAATGCATATACCTTGCCTCCGAGCTTGAATATGTCCGTTGCCCGCTTCTCCCTGGCTTGCGTCATCATGTAGAAGGCAAACTTCTCAAAGATGCGATACTCGCGATTCTGGTTGGCAGCAGCCAGTGTCGTCTTGGCGATGGGCTTTCGCCCTAAGCCGAGGTGGAAGTATTTAGACCTATGGGCTTCAAGAGCCACTATCACATCGCGCAGACTTTCTCTGTTGCTGAGTTGCCCGAACATCAAAGTCAGAAACTGGTTCCAGCAGGTCAGATGCTTGACATAACGGTTACCGTCATACTTGTCAACAAGATGGCGGAACTTGTCATATTCCAAATACTCAAGCAATTGGGCGAATACGTATTTGTTTTGCTCATCTTGCAGCAATTCAATTTGGCTGAAAAGGTACAAATTCAAATCTATACGCCATTAGAATTACTCGTAAAAGACTCTATTTCAGCAATTTCAAAGAACGATTAGTGCACTTTGACGGGACAATGTGATTTAATTCTACAGTTCAGCCCCACCTCATCATAACAAAGCGGTGGGGCTTAAGTGTCTACAGTACTTTAAACGTTTTCGTTAAGCCAAATGACCAAAGTCCAGTATTTACTTTCTTTGCTTCTTTCTTTCATTTCGTTTTTTGTTGAAGTATCCATTCTGAGTACGTATGATGTCCCCGCACACTTGGAACGAAAGCATCTTGCAATATGTGAAATAAGCACGTTACCCGCTACAAACTTCTCTCTTTCCCCTCCTCTTCACCGCTGCGAAGCAGCTCTATCCCCTCACCACTACAAACTACCCTCTATAAACTACCAACTATAATTTCTCAATAAAAAAAACTTCACTTTTTTTACTTTTCTTTTTCTCTGTTCGTTTATTGTCCTATCTTTGCAGCGTGATAAGCAAAACTCTGGTATGAAACGACTCCCCATTTTGCACTTTTCACTCTTTCTTCAGACTCGCTTTGCTCGAAGAAGCGTCGCTGCGCGCCGAGCGCTCTTTTCACTATTCCTCCTGGCAGCCTGCTCGGGTGGGCATCAGTACCGCACCATGCTCAATCGTGCCGACTCCCTGATGACTGCGCATCCCGATTCAGCCTACGCCATCATCACCTCTATTGATTCTGCCGACATACAAAAACAACGCAAAGCGACTCGCATGCGCTACGAGCTCCTCCGCGCCGAGGCGCAGAACAAAGCCTACGTGCCCTTCACCACCGACTCCGTCCTGCGCCGCGTCGTACGCTACTACGACCGCCACGGTTCCGCCAACCAGCAGCTCAAGGCCCGCTATCTCCTCGGTTGTGCCTACCGCGATATGCACGAGGCACCCCTCGCCATCATCACCTGGGAGGAGGCCGTCGATCGTGCCGATACCCTCAGCAATGACTGCGACTACAGCACCCTCTACCGCGTCTACGGACAGATGGCGGAAGTTTACAAAAGGCAGCATTTGCCCCAAAAGCAAATCTATGCTGATAACCATTATTCAAAATATGCACTCCTTGCCCGAGATACGTTGGAATACATTCAAGGCCAGCTTCAACGGAATGCCGCATATTACAACCTTATGGACACGGCAGCCCTGTACGATAATACTGAATATGTTCTTAAACTTTACATGGAACGCGGAATGGCAAGCGAGGCGGCTAAGGTATATCCGACGGCTATACTTTGCGCAGTAGAACACAAGCAATACGAACGTGCGCATAAGATGATGCAGGCATTCGAGCAAGAGTCTGAGTTGTTCGATAACGACGGAAACATAGCCCCTTCCCGCGAACAGTATTACTACGTCAAAGGCATGTATCTCTTGGGCACGAATCGTCCTGATTCTGCAGAACTCTTCTTCCGGAAATTGATTCCATTTGAGAGTCGACGTTTGGATGCCTATCGTGGGCTACTCTCATTATTCCGACAGGTAAAAATTCCAGATTCCATTGCCAAATATGCGGGTCTTTATGAAGACGAATTATCCCTCTACCTGAATAACACTCAAGCCAGAACAATCGTTGAGACAGAGGCCATTTACAGCTATCACAGGCATGAGCGGATGGAAGCATTGCTGCGTAAAAAAGTCCAGAACAATTTTTACATGTTAGTATTCTGTCTATTCTTGATATTTCTTCTTATTGTATCAGGAATTACTTCTTTCTTATACATTCTGAAAAAAAGGAAAAGGCAAAAAAAAGAAATTACGGCACTTTTAGAGGTATCAGACAAGACTCAATCAGAGCTCAAGTATGCCACTGAAGAGTTAGAAATGCTTAGAGAGAATCTTCGAGTCACAGCTGATACGGCCCTGCTTTTAAAGCAGAAGGAAGCCGAGTGCCTGCGGCTTCAACGTAAAGTACAACTAATAGAAAAAGAGAAACTCCAAGCCTCATCATCTAAAAAGAGAATGATGTTGAATATGAGTGACATCGTTATCCATTTCAAGGCGATAGCAGTACCACAGGTCGTGGAAAGTGCCGGCTCCAAAGCCGTGGTGACTTCCAAGCCCCAAGCAGAGGAATGGGCACAGTTATTGGAGGCCTTTAGAAATATCTATCCTCAAATCATCAACCTGATAGACAAATACGAGCTGACGACACAAGAGACGCACGTAATGCTTCTCATGCTTCTTGACATAGGAAATAAAGAAATTTCCAGGTTGATTGGTAGTAGTCCATCAAGAGTTTCAACAATCAAATCTGATATAAACAGAAAAATCTTCAAGACAAATGGTTCTCGGACGCTACTCACTAAGCTTAAACAGCTATAGAAGGGCACATCGGTCCTGACGTGAACTTTTATGAACTTTTAGTGTCACCTGTCTGTATACCAAAATATTATGTACGGATATAAGCCAAAAGCATGAATTTTTATGAACTTTTTCTGCTTAGTTTATTTTGCAGGATTAAATAGTTCTCCATATCTTTGCGGACAAATCCTAATCCATAATTAATTCTATACAGATGAAAAAAGTTTTAATACTACTTTTGTTCTGCATAGCTACAGTCATGTATGCAGAACAGTCAGGGAACCAGATTAATTTGTCTGCACCCATTATTGATCCAGATTTAGATGGCCCCCACACTCGTATGCCTATCTTCGTGCCCGTCCTCTATCTTGACGGCTACACCCTGACTGCGGGTAACGGCACGCTGGGCACCACCATCCAGCTTCTGGATGAAGACGGCAATGTCGTCTTCTCTACTTATATATATGTAGAGGGTGACATTGAACTTCCCACGACGCTCGCTGGCACCTATACCATCGAAGTCATCCGAGGCAGCCAGACATTCGTAGGAGAAATCACGCTGTAAGACAATTTTTGCCCATTCCATCGATTATTGAATTCGATGGAATGGGAAATTATGAAATGCAATATGGCCAAGAATCTGTTCCTGCAGACGTGCGAGGTGCTGAAAATTCCCCACACGCAGACATTCACTAACCGCACGTTCGATGAGCATCCTTATAAGTACAGCCTTTTCGGGCTGTCGCGGATGCTCACGGACTACGGCGTGAAGAACCGTGGCGTGCGTTTCAGCGACAAGGCTGCCGCCCTCGCGGAACTTGAGGCACCATTTGTGGCTCAAGTGTCAGGAGACTTGGCATTGGTTGTGAAGATAGCAGATGACGCCGTTACCTATCGCTGGTACGACCAAGACGTACACGTATCCCGCGAACAGTTCCTTGGCTTATGGAGCGGTGTTGCCTTGATTGTAGCACCAGATGAGGATTCCTGTGAGCCTCATTATGCAGAGCACCGTCAAGAAGAGCAGATTTATAATGTGAAGAAGTGGGGAGCCATTGGCAGCATAACCATTCTCTTACTCTTATTATTAATCCGACAGGCTTCTCCCTCTCTCTCGGGAGAGGAACTGGGGGCGAGGCTTTCACTTGTCATACTCAATTTAGTCGGTCTTTACGTCAGTTACCTGCTATTGCTTCGCCAGCTGAAGATTGCCAGTTCCACAGCCGACCGCCTCTGCAACCTGCTGAAGCACAGCACCTGCACAGACCTCCTTGACACTCCTGCTGCCAAGGCCGCTTACGGTATAAGCTGGAGCGAGATAGGAGCCGCCTATTTCGGCGTCAACATCTTAGCACTTGTTTTCTTCCCAGAGACCTCCTACGTATTGACCCTCTTCGCCTTCGGCGCTGTAGGCTACGCCGCCTGGAGCCTATGGTATCAGCGCTTCCGAGCCCACGTCTGGTGTATGCTTTGCCTGTTTGTGCAGGCAGTCTTCATCCTGCAGGCCACCACCTGCCTTGCCTACATCCTTCATTCAAAAAGCAGTCTTGAAGGAAACTCTCATTTTTCACTTTTCACTCTTTCACTTATCACTTTATTCCTCCTCTCCTACCTCACAGCCACCCTCACCCTACATCTCTCGCTTCCCGTCATCTCTAAAGCCAGACAGGCTGAACAGTGGCGTAGCGACTACCGCAATTTCAAGTTGCGCGAAGAGGTGTTCGAGGCCGTTCTGAGCAAGGAGAAGCAATATTCGTCACTTATCACTCATCATTCATCAATTCTATTTGGAGCCCCCGATGCTCAATATCGCCTGACCATACTTACCAATCCCTACTGCAATCCGTGTGCCGCCATGCACGCCCGTATGAAGGGAATCCGGCAGACAGGCTGTTGCGTGGAGATGGTATTTTCCTCTTTCGGAGAGGCATACGACCGCGTGTGCCACCTAATGATTGCCGCTTATCAGCAACTCGGGCCAGACCGAGCCTGGCAGCTTTATGAAGAATGGTTTGCGGGTGGCAAGAGCCGGCAGGAAGCTTTCTTCGAAAGTCTTGGATTGGATGCTGAGGCGCAAGATGTGCTGGCTGAATATGCGCTACATGAAGCATGGCGCGAGCAGATCGGATTCAGCGCTACGCCAACACTCCTTGTCAATGGCTATCGAATGCCTACGACCTATCAGATGGAAGATTTCGTTGAATTAATGAAAAATGCCGTATAAGCAATGACAACAAGATTCACACAGGAGCAGCGATGGCTCCACCAGATAGTGCTACATTCAAATGATGTTCCTGCACGTGGCCTCTTCGACGGGCAGATGGGCATTGTCATCGTCCTGTCGGAGTATGTCCGTGCGAGAAAAGCACGTCCCTTGAAGACTGCCATAAACTTTCTCCTTGACCAAGTACTTGACAACTTGTCAACGGAGATGCCGCTGTACTTTGCCAATGGCCTGACAGGCATCGGCTGGGGCGTGGAATATCTGCTGCAAAACAAATTTCAACGTGGCTCAGGAGCCGACATCTGCGCGGCCATCGACCAGAAGCTGATGCAGCAGAACATACTGCGGCAGACAGACCTCAGCCTTGAAAAAGGGCTCGAAGGATGGCTGCATTATATCGTAGCCCATCTGCAAGGAGCACAGCGGAATGGTCGTCAGGTTTTCGACGCGGCCTACTTACAAGATTGTCAATCGGTATGCTGCAATCTAATAGGACAAGGCATAGCGCCCTCGTTGGAAGCTCTCTGTAAGAAGTTCGTCGCATTGACAAATGGTCAGCAGGTGAGCTATGAATTCAGTCTAACATCTTTCATCAATCCAACCATAAAGCGAAATACGACTTTGCTCGGGCTTCACGACGGCATGGCAGGTCTACTTTTCAATCTCATTAAATCTTGAAAGTCATGAAGCATATATATATCATTGATGAGCATCAGAGCTCAAAGCAGAATGGAGTTGGCACGTACATTCGTCAACTCCTGAAATGCTTTGAAGGCAGCGGGCATGACGTCAACCTGCTGTCATTCAACTCAGATGAGAAAGTGTTGGGAATTGAGAAGCAACCTGCCTACACAGAATACCACATACCCGCGTTCGGAATGGGCGGATTCCTTCACAATGGGCAACTGGCTCTACCACTGTTAAGACTATATATTGAGGATAGTAATGACAACGTTTTCTTCGTAAATCACTTCCCTTGCGACAAGTTCCTTGCTGACATCAAGTTCATCTTTCCTTTATCACGTATCATTTTCGTCATTCACGATCAAGGATGGTGTGCCCCTTTGTTCGGGGACGTTGAGATGTTCAAGAAAATAATTTCTAAAAAGCATCTTTCAAGAGTTCACAAAGACGAGTGGAAGCAAATCAGAGACATCACCCACAGAGAACGTCGGATGTATAAGTTGGCAGATGCTATCATCGCATTATCAAACAATACATACGACTTGCTATTGGACACTTACGATGTACCAAAAGGAAAGATTCATTTGATTCCAAATGGGCTTCAACAACCAGCAACATCGTGTTCACATGAAGAAAAAGCCTTAATCAGAAAAAGGCTTGGAATTACAGAGGATGAGATTGTGCTTTTATACACCGGCCGCACATCGCCATCTAAAGGGATAATCCCACTGTTACGGGCATTTGACCAACTTTGGTTAGAAAACCCCATGATGCGCCTTGTCATTGCCGGAGAAGTGTTCAGGTTTAACGAGTTTGCAAAACATACACCGAATAGCGCAGCCCATGTCACTTATACGGGTCTCCTACCAAAAAAGCAATTGGCTGAATGGTATCAGATTGCTGACATCGGCATTCTGCCGTCATACACAGAACAGAGTAGCTATACTGGCATAGAGATGCTGGCATACGGTAAACTCATAGTAACCACAGACGGACATAACCTGAAAGATATGTTCAATGGGGAGACGGCCGTTGTTGCACATATCGGTGCGAAGCGTTCAGAGGATTCATCGATGTTTGTCAGTACTTTGACAGAAGCAATACAAAAGGCAATGGGCATGAATGACCTTACTCGGTTCAAGTTACAGCAAAACGCTCGTGCACATTACGAACGAGTATACTCGTTCTCACAATGGAAAAACATATACGCCCGTCTGATCAACGGGTGATTCTCTCACTGTGACAGCTGTCGAGAGCAGCAACGGCCAGCTGACAGAATGGTCAACAAAAGTAAACAAAAAAAACAAAAACATTATGAAAAAGATCTTTTTGAAGGAAAACTTAAATTATTCTTCATTAACACGAAGTGAACAGAAGAATATTCTTGGAGGGAGCGGCAGTGGGGTAAGCGGCGCTGGCGGTCCAACTCTGGCTATCTACAAATGCGAATGTTTGAATTGGACGCCTCCACACCCCCATGTGAAAGCGTTCAATGCAGAAGGCGCGAAAAGGACCGCACAACAAACTATCTGTAGTGGTTATGATTTAAATGATATTAGTTGTGACTACTACTGCTCCATTTCTGGTATATAGGATAGCTTATCGGATGTTCTAAAGTGTGAGTACACAAGACCTCGCTAATCTAAGGTTCATCGTGTACTCACAAATACTCGCAAACATTACCAATATCCCATTATTAATGACTCGATGAAAGACATGTCACCTCTGAAACTCTGGCCAACACTAATAGCCATGGCTCTCTATGGCATCCCGCTTGCAGGAGCTGAGGGAGGGCCAATTCGGGTTACAGGTAACGTTATTGATGAATTCACCCACCAATATCTTAAAGATGTTCATGTCGCTTTCTATCACCTCCCAGACAGTATGCTAGCTGATAGTATTACCATCATGGACTTAGCTGACACCTATGCGTACAATGCAGAGCTCTATGAATTAGCACAGTCACACCTAAGCCAAAAGGAACGCACAAAATATGTAGTGCAGTTGACCCCTGGAAGCTATTATGTACGATGCTCTCATCCCGACTTTGAGACTAAATGTTTCGAAATCATTCTGCCTGAAAGGAAATATGGACGCGCGATAAAAGAATGGGGGGCTCATGACATTGCGTTAAAACGCATGCCAGTTCACAGACTAAAGGAAATAAACGTCAACGCCTCAAGGATTAAAATGATAACCAGAGGAGACACTGTGGTATATGATGCCGATGCCTTCCAGTTCTCCGACGGCTCTATGCTTGACGAGCTAATTCAGATGATGCCAGGACTGGAGCTTCGTCATGGAGCAGAAATCTATCACGACGGCGTATTCGTCTCCGAACTGTTACTGAATGGGCGCAACTTCTTTAAGGGAAGCCCTGGTGTGGCGCTTGCTAACCTCCCTGCGTACACCGTGAAGGATCTTAGAGTGTACCACCGCGCGCCCGACGATGCCCATCTAAGGAAGAATACAGCCGCCGACACGCTGTCTTGGAGTAAGGCGCTAGATGTCAGGCTAAAGCGTCAATTCGTGAAGGGCTGGATTGCCAATGCCGAAGCAGCCGGCGGCATGTCCCACGCCAAGCATGATACAGGAGCCGCCTACATGGGTCGACTCTTCGGGCTACGTCTGACAGAGCACTCACACCTTGGAGCATATGCCAACCTGAACAACCTAAACGACAGGCAAGAAGCGGGTGCGCAGGGGACATGGGATGAGCTGAAAAATGAAATGGACGGCATAAGCCACATACAGCGGGGAGGCGTGAACTACAATGTTGACAGCAAGCGGACGCACGTCCGCTTCGATTCCTCACTAACGGGCGAACATTCCATCAACGATGTGCTTGAGCATACGTCATCGAGCACATTCGTGCCACTGTCTGATGTGTTCTCGCGAAGCCGGACAAAGTCTCATCGCAACAAGGGGAGCCTCTACTACTGGAGTTCAATGCGCTATGCGGACAATAGATTATCAGTGTCCCTCATTCTGAGCAGTCTGTTTGAACGAAACAAAACTGACGGGAAGCGATACTATGCACAATTCTCTGCCGATCCCGATGACACATATCCTGGTGCCGCTATTGATAGCATTTTCCTGCCTACTTATTCGCCCCGCCTATTGGAAATCCTCATCAACCGTCTTTCGGAACCAGAAAGAGCTACAGCCTTGAGATATACAATCAACCCCAACCTTTCCACATCCTTCCGCTCACCACTTACTGGCAATCTGCTGTCAGTCGGCGGGAATATGTATTTCTCAGTCGATTCAAGGGATATGTACGATCGGTACGACTTGCAGTATGCCCATCTTACGGATGGAGCCAGAGATTTCAAAAACAGATATCAGTTCACACATGATCGTATGCTGACAGGCAGCGTTAAGGCCAATTACGAGGGACAGCGCACAGGAACTGTGGAATACAGCATAGGCTACAACTATTCAAGAACGCATGAGAGCGACGACCACGAACTCTACCGGCTTGATTACATTGAAAAATACGGTGCCGACACGACCTTGCCACTAGGCCAGTTGCCTTCGATGGCTGGGTGGCGGGCACGCTGTCTTGACCTCGCCAACTCGTTCGACGCGAGTGGCGATGACCTCAAACACATCATTAAGCCTAGCTTGACACTCTTCGCAATGCACGACCGTATGCGGCTGCGCGCCAACGTTCCCGTAACGAGGCTTAAACGCCACCACACGGACACACGGGCGACGGCGCCGGAAATCACGCGCCACTACACCTTCACAGACCCGCACCTGTCTATGGAATATACATTCCCAACTGGGATGCGTGAGCAGGCACGCCTATCAATAGCAAGGTTGTCACTGGAATACAAAGTTTTGCACTCCGCACCTTTAGGGAGCTATCTGATGGACTTTCGAGACGATACAGACCCACTACGAGTGCAGCTCGGTAACTCCAACCTCAAGACCACATCCTCTCATCAAGTTAAAATGATGGGGAGGGTGCAAGGGCGCGTATGGTTCTCAGAATGTCACATCGACTACAACCGCACCGTGCGTGCTGTGGCGCAGGGGATGAATTACGACGCAACCACGGGTATCTACACTTTCAGGACAGAGAATGTCGATGGCAATTGGAACGCGGGCATGCGCCTGCACCTCACAGCTCGGTCAGCGCACTCGCCCTTCAGCGGCAACAATATCCTGGAAGTCCGTCATCTGCACAGCGTCGACCTCGTCTCGACAGACGGCATCATGGATGCCGTGGAGTCCGTCGTTGATAACAGGATGCTAACCGACCAGCTACGGGTAAAATACCAGCAAGGACGTTTCACCGCAGGCCTCAACGCTACCATCGCCTGGAACTATGCGACATCATCGCGCATAGGCTTCATGACACGCTCGACCACCGACTTACAGGAGGGCATGTCGCTGAGTATTGCCAAGTTATTTGGAAACTTTAACCTGCACACCGACTTCGACTTCTATCATAGGCTCGGCTATGACGATGCATCAATGAATGACCACGCGCTCGTATGGAACGTACAGCTCTCTCATCGCCTTGACAGGGCTGGCCGATGGCTGGCCAAGTTACACGGTTACGACCTCCTGCGCCAACTCTCATCTGTGCGACGCACGCTCAACGCACAGGGGCTTACTGAAGTCCGGGCCAACACACTGCCCTCTTATTTCATGCTACACGTAGTCTATCAGTTTAATAAGAAACCTGTGGATAGATAAAACAGCTTATGAAAATCTCAGATGAACAAAATCACACATACCCACTAGTTTAGCCCTATGGACTGCGGCCCAGCGTGCCTGCGTATGGTGGCACAGTCATATGGCAAGCACTCCCGCTTAGAGGCTCTACGGGAGCACTGCTTCAGAACGCGAGAGGGCGTATCGATGCTGAGATTTGCCGATGCGATAGAGACGATGGGGTTCCGCACCCTCGGGGTGAAGACGACGATGAAGGAAATGGCCAGTGAACGCCCGTTGCCTTGCATCCTCCATTGGAACCAGAACCATTTCGTAGTACTGTATGACATCCGTCAGCATGGGCAGTGGAACTACTGGATGGCCTAAGATAAAGTGAAACACTCGTCCTTCATTTATACTCTTTCACTTCTTGTATCGATTCAATATTATACCAAAAATGACACAGCCAATAGTTAGTATTCTTCTTTGTGCATACAATGCTGAGGCGTACATAGCTGAAGCCATAGAGAGTACGTTGGGCCAGACATTCCATGATTATGAATTAATCATCGTGGATGACGGCTCCAATGACAGTACGCTCGATATCATTCATCAATACCAAGACGAGCGTATCAAGGTGATTGCTGCTGGGCACAACTATATCGGATCCCTCAATACAGGCCTCGGACATTGCCATGGGAATTATATCGCCAGAATGGACGCAGATGATATTATGGAACCGACACGAATAGCAACACAGATAGAACTGATGGACACACATCCTGACATCACGGTCTGCACCTCATGGGCACAAGCGTTTGGAGAGGTGGAAAAGACTATTGGTAATATGGCAGAGGGAGAAATAGAGGATATATACACCCTCTTTCTCCTCGGCAATTTTCTCATCCATCCCACCAGCATGATACGTCGCAGGTTTCTGTCTTATCACCGCCTCCATTACAAAGAGTATCTATACGCAGAGGACTTCAAGTTGTGGACAGACATAGCCCATAAAGGTGGGCGTTTCTATGTCATCCCACAAACACTTCTACGTTATAGAATCACACAAGGACAGATTACCAATGCTCACCGTCAGGAACAGGATGCCACACGGTTGATAATTCAACAAGAAGTTATTGAGGAGAAACTACGAAAGGTTCCATCACAACACAAGCCGCAGGTCATGAGGCTATATAGGCAAATGCTTCTATCACATGAGAATGGTTATTTAGCAGCAGATGCTATCATCGGAGTTATGTTTGGGATTTTCCAAAATCTTAAGAATATTAGCAAGATATAGCTGAAGAATAAATCACAATATTAATTAAAAATAAATGGCTTTTATGAACGAATTATCCCTAACTAAGAGTAAGATAAAGGCTTGTCTTGATAACATGCCTATCAAAGCATTGCACTTAGGATGCGGGCCTAACATCCTCAAAGGATGGCTGAATACCGACGCCTTTGCGTATGAACCAGCGGTGTGCCTTGATGCCACCCGACCTTTTCCGATTGAAGATAATACCCTCGACTATATCTTCTCTGAGCACATGTTTGAACATCTATCGTACGAGAGTGGAAAAGCAATGCTAAGAGAATGTTATCGCACACTCAAGCCGGGCGGTATCATGAGACAGACAATGCCGACGTTGGATTTCCTTATTAAGCTATACAATGAGCCTGACGATGAACTACACCAACAATATGCACGTTGGAGCCTCCAGCAGTTCGCGCCTAAGATGTATACAGACTTCGCTTCAAGGAACGAAGAATTGCCAATGGCACTTGTGGTGAATAACTTTATGCATTTCTGGGGGCACCAAATGATTTATAACTTTTCTTTACTTCATACTATGCTTGAACAAGCTGGCTTTACAAACATAGAAGAATGTCAGACTGGCTCAAGTGAACATCCTTATCTCCGGGGATTGGAACATCATGGTGATGTTATCCCCAAATGGGCGAACGATTTGGAATCTATGACCATTGAAGCCTCTAAAAAATTTACTCATGACCCAAAACAATAGAATAAACGCAGGCATATTCCTGCATAACAAACAAAAAAACTAAAAAATGAAGAAAATTATTTTACGAAACACAGAGATGTTGAGCAGCACGGAAATGAGGCAAATCATCGGTGCCCAGATTGTCAATACTTCTTCTGATAGTAGATTGGCATGTAGTGGAAAACAAGATGGAGATTCGTGTTCCTATCGGAAGCTTGTATCTCTATCAGGGACAGGAGGTGGTCCTCTTCAGCCAAATTACATCTACGTGAGTGGAATTTGCCGTAGTGGAAACTGTGTGTTGCCAACAGCTCCATAATAGCCTTTTGATAAGCGCCTTTACTCAGACTAATGTATCGCTCACTATGATTGGCATAATAAATCTTATTTAACTAATCATAGTGAGCATCTGCAAATAGATTATTTATGAATAGTAGTATCAGTCGTTTGCTTTATTTTGGCGTTGCGCTGCTCCTATGTAGCGGACTTCAAGCGAGAGAACATGCCATCCAAGGATGTGTCGTGGATTATATCACAGGTGCTGGCATAGGAAACGCTGAGGTCGTTTTATTGACGTCTGACAGTATAGCAATTGACACCTGCTACACCTATGCCGTCCCTTCCGATGCCACACTCAACGGCTTGTACAACGGACTCCATGTGACGAAGGTGGGGAAATATATTTTACGCGTCGCGGCAAGCGGATATGAAACGGAGTACATTGATGTCAGATTGCGCTCTGGCAGAGAGGATTACATCTCCGTGCCAACTATTTATCTCGTGAAAGAGCAAACGAAAACGTTAAAGGAGATTGTCGTCAGGACATCTAAGGTGAAAATGGTGGTGAATGGCGACACCATCACCTACAATGCCGATGCCTTCAAGATGGAAGAGGGGTCGATGCTCGACGCCCTGATCAAGCGACTGCCAGGAGCCAGGCTGACGGACGACGGACAAATATTTGTCAATGGGCAGTATGTGCAGGAGCTGTTGGTCAATGGCAAGGAGTTCTTCAAGGGCAATCCGCGTGTAGCGCTGGAGAATCTGCCATCCTATACGGTCAACAAGATTAAAGTGTTCCACAAACGGGGCTTGGAATCGGAGATGATGAACCGCGACCTGGACGACATGACTTACGTGATGGACGTGAGGCTGAAGAAGGAATATTCCACCGGCACCCTGGCCAACATCGAGGTGGCAGGTGGTACCCATGAGCGCTATGGCTTGAAGGGCATGGCCATGCGCTATACCGACAACACCCGAACGGTGGTCTACGGCAACCTGAACAACCTCAACAACAGGGACAATGTCAGCACTCAAGGTGACTGGAAGCCGGATGCGCTGCCGAATGGCCGACTGACCAATCGCGAGGTGGGCTTCTCGTACCTGAATTATTTAGGCAATGCGAGTTCGCATATTAGCAGCAGTAATATTTTCACGGACAACGACGTCAATAGCGTGACCTCGGCCAACAAACAGACTTTCCTCACGGGTGGCGACGCCTTCAGAAGGGCTGAGAACAACAACCGCTCCGGTAATACCTCTTTTTCTTCATTGAACAACCTTACTCTTTGGAGGGGTGGCTCTTACCACCATTCGGATATTAACTTCCGCTATATCAACACACGCAACAAAGGGCATGGCGGGCAAGTGTCGTCGCTGGACACCGTTCGCCTGAACACGTTGCTCACTCAGAACCGGAGAGAGGCGCAGACATGGTCGCTGGGCATGAAGACAGGCGGTGGTGTGCGGCACATTGCCGACATGCTGCGCTATGGTGCTAGCGTTGACTATCTGAACACCAGCAGTCGGGACTTCTCGCTTTATGATTTGCATTATCACACGACAGGCCATCGGGACTACCGCAACAACTACTGGGACAGCCTCGTAAGAAAGATAACGGCCAGCGGCGAACTCAGCTATTCCATTAACAATATCGGTCTCCTTTCGTCCATAATGCCGTCTTACAGCTACACCTACGATTACGACAACACTGACAACGCCCTCTACCGTCTGGACTTGTTGGCCAGAAGGGATAGTTCGACATTCGACATGCTGCCTTCTTCGCGCGACAACTTGAAGGCGGTGACAGACCAGCAAAACAGCTACGATTTTCGCGAACATACGCATACGCATACAGCTATGTTGAACCTTGTCGGCGACAACGACAAGTTCCTAAAGACAAGTGGCCATTGGACATTACGACTTCCCCTGCGCCTTGCCAAGGGGAGCCTCGACTACCACCGGCAGAAGGACTATCACGTCGGTCGCAGGGCCGTGTTCTTTGAACCCAGTTTCGGAATCAGCCATTATGAGAATACGTTCTGGAATGTTGACTTCAACGTACATTCTGCCATGCCAGACCTCGTACAGTGTGTTGATTACCAAGACACGAGCAATCCTTTGCTCGTTCAGCAGGGCAATTCCGGCCTAAGAAACATACACTATTACGACATCAAGGCCAAGTGGGGAACAACGACCAAAGGCAGACAGCTGAACACGGAACTGGCTTTCCATCTGACAGACAATGCCGTGGCTTATAGCATGACATATAATCCACTTACGGGAATCTCGACTACAAAGCCCGTCAACGTGGACGGAAACTGGAACGTCAACGCCGCCGTTGGTTTCTACTCTCCGCTGGGAAAGAAGCGGCTGTTCAATGTCCAGAACGACATAAGGCCAAGTTATCAGCACAGCGTAGACATGGCCAGGCTGGAAGGGCAGCAGAATAGCATGCGCAGTATCGTCAACAACACCAGCCTGACCGACGAGTTCAAGCTGGAGTATCATCCCAAAGAGGGTTATCTGTTTACGGCTCTGGCCGGAGGCTCGTGGAGCCATCTGACGAGTGACCGCCCTGGCTTCAGCACAATCAATATAGGCAATTTCAACTATGGGCTCAAGGCACAACTGCCTTTACCTTGGAAGCTCCATTTCACGACGGACCTGATTAACTATGCTCATCGAGGATATGACCTGAAGGAGATGAATACTGACGAGCTGGTATGGAATGTAAACTTAACTAAGTCCTTGTTCAAGGGGGAGCTCATTCTGGGACTCAAGGCATACGATATCCTGGGACAGATAAGCAGTCGCACTTACTTTATTGACGCGCAGGGAAGGACGGAGCTGAGGTCCAACGTCATTCCACGCTACATCTTATTCAGCGCTGCATGGAAGTTTCACAAGTCTCCAAAGAAGAGGACAGATAAGTGATTTTGAATAATCTATTTATGGCTTCAAAGTTATTCCCTCATACCCTCCAACATAATGCAATGGACTGCGGACCGGCCTGCCTGCGCATGGTGGCACAGTCGTATGGCAAGCACTACCGCTTAGAGACCCTGCGGGAGCGGTGCTTCATTACTCGTGAGGGCGTATCGATGCTGGGAATTGCCGATGCGGCAGAGACGATAGGGTTCCGCACCCTCGGAGTGAAGACAACGGTGAAGGAGCTGGCCAGTGAACGCCCGCTGCCGTGCATCCTACACTGGAATCAGAACCATTTCGTAGTACTGTATGACATTCGGAAGCATTGGCGGACAAATGCGCTGTCGTTCTATATTGCTGACCCTGCCTCGCAGCTGGTACGCTACACAGAGGAGGAGTTCTTGCGGTGCTGGAGCGGTTCGGTGTCGGCGCAGGGCGAACAGCTTGGAGTGGCACTGCTGCTGAGTCCCACGCCAGACTTCAACAGCATCGAAGATGAGCCGGAGGCTTCCGTGAAGCGCGACCTGCTTTTCTTTGCCCGCTATCTGTTGCCACATCGCCGTGCGTTCCTACAACTGATGTTGGGCATGCTTGTGGGCATGGTGCTGCAGCTCATAGCGCCGTTCCTGACACAGGCTATGGTGGATCAGGGCATCGGCGAAAGGAACCTTAGTTTCATTACACTGGTGCTGCTGGCACAGTTGGGGCTGTTCATGGCACAGCTTATCGTGGGCTTCATACGCAGCTGGGTGACGCTGCATATTAATGCCCGCATTGACATCGCCCTCATCTCGGACTTCCTGATGAAACTAATGCGACTGCCGTTACGATTCTTCGATACGAAGATGACGGGCGACATCATGCAGCGCATCGGCGACCACAGCCGCATAAAGGGCTTCCTTATGAGCAACTCGGCAAGCATACTATTCTCGCTGGCTAACTTCGTGGTCTTCGGGGCCATACTGGCCTACTACCACTGGCAGATACTCGGCATCTTTCTCATCGGAAACGGGTTGTACGTTGTCTGGGTACTCTCTTTCATGAAGTACCGCCGCGAACTGGACATACGACGCTTCAATCAGAGTGCGGCGGAGCAGAGTAAGGTGATACAGCTCATACAGGGTATGCAGGAAATCAAACTGAACAACTGCGAGAGGCAGAAACGATGGGAATGGGAACGCATACAGGTAAAGCTGTTCCGCATCAGCGTCAAGGGTCTCACCATAGGACAGGTGCAGGAAGTGGGGTCGGTGTTCTTCACACAGACGACACACATACTCATCTCGTTCATTGCGGCAAAGGCTGTTGTGGACGGAGTGATGACACTCGGCATGATGATGTCGCTGACCTACATCATCGGTCAGGTGTCGGCACCCATCGGACAGTTCATCGGCTTCGCTCAGAGCCTGCAGGATGCGAAGATCAGTCTTGAACGTCTCAATGAGGTGCACACGCAGGAAGACGAGGAGATGAAAACAGAAGGGCAGCTGCGTGAACTGCCTGAACGGAGGGACATCACTGTGGAAGACGTGACATTCAGTTACAGCGGCGCCGACCGCGACTATGCCTTAGAAAATCTCTCGCTGACGATACCGGCGGGAAAGGTGACGGCTGTCGTAGGTGCCAGTGGAAGTGGGAAGACGACACTGGTAAAACTGCTACTGGGATTCTATACGCCTCAGCGTGGACATATCAGAATAGGCGGAACGCCGCTAACACTCATCAGTCCGCACGTGTGGCGAGGTGCCACCGGCTGTGTGATGCAGGACGGCTTCATCTTTTCGGACACCATAGCGAGGAATATCGCAGTGGCTGATGACCACGTGGATGTAAAGCGGCTGTGCCATGCTGTAGAGCTAGCCAATGTCGGCGATTTCATCGAGAGCTTGCCATTGGGCTTCAGTACCAAGATTGGCATGGAAGGCAACGGCATCAGTCAGGGACAGCGCCAAAGACTGCTCATCGCCAGGGCGGTGTACAAACAGCCGGAATATATCTTTTTTGATGAGGCCACCAACGCTCTGGATGCAAACAACGAACGCATCATCATGGAGCACCTGCATGAATTCTATCAAGGACGGACGGTGGTGGTCGTAGCTCATCGACTGTCCACAGTTAAAGATGCGGACAACATCATTGTACTGGATAAGGGGCACGTGGTAGAACAGGGTACGCATAAAGAGTTGACGGCTCTTAAGGGGGCATACTACACGCTCGTCAAGAACCAGCTGGAACTGGGACAGTGATGGATCGGAAATGGACAATGTAAAATATAGAAAGTAAAATGGAAGAAGACAAAGAGTTGAAAGGACTTAAAGAACGTAGCGAGGAGGTGGAGGCCGTATTGGGGCAGACACCACCATGGGTATTTCGATGGGGGATAACAGCCATAGCCATTATCATCATGGTAATACTCACTGCCACTTGGTTCATGCGGTGGCCCGACACGATGACCGTAAGGGGTGCAATCCAGTTGAATTCTCAGACTGGGAGATGGGCCGAGATGGTGGTTCGCATACCGGCAGAACAGGTCAGAATGCTGCATGAAGGGATGGTGGCACGAATAAGCCTTGATATAAAAGGCGACGAGTGGGGTAACTATCATGGGATGATCTCTACGCTACCTTTACAGCCTGATTCAACTGGACTCTATCCCGTACATATCCGATTGAATACCAGAGCCAGCACTGACAAGGGGCAATCCTCACTTGACAATATAAGCAGGACACATGCTTTACTGAAACAACTCCAAGGAAATGATTCACCTATTATTTTGGATGCCACCGCTAACATCATACTATCCGAACAACGCCTAATACAACGTATCATTTAAGGTGCATGTCATTTTTGACCAACCCAGACCTCGCAAGCGCAGAACGCTGTATGGTGTATTTGAAACTATCCTCGGTGGCAAAGGCCACCCAATGCGCCGACTCTCCCTTACCGCTTCAGTTGGTCTCCATTGTGGTAAGCCATCTCTCACCCTCACACTCATAGAACGCCCGTAGTATATGCAAGTCCAATCGATTATTGTCGAATTTCTGTTCCATCTATTTGAAATTATACCATGTTATATTTGTCGTTCTGACTGAGGTCTATGCTCTCAAATCATTTTGTATTTTATACACACGCCTTGTCCTGTTGAATGTCGGACACACTCTTAGTTCTAATTCGACTGTGCAAATTTACGAATTATTATGTGATATCGTTCCCTTTGCCTATACCTTTTATGTATTATTAGGTGAAATTTGTTTGTTTTGAGGAATGATATAAATACTGCTATAATCATATGAAATCGGAGTTTATTCAGGAGATTATTGAGCGCACTATGTCCGTGTAGTCCTTCCCGACAAAACTACAAATTGCAGCGTTATTATGTAAAATATCGCGTTCTAAAACGCCATTTCTTGTAAAATATCGTATTCTGATGCTATGTTTTTATGTAAAATATCGCGTTTTACGTTTTTTCTTCGTATCTTTGCACCCAAAATATCATCATTATGGTTGACAAAAGGACATTGGAATTCATCCTCACTGACCAGCAGGAGGAAATGGAAGGCAGAGCTGAAGAGGCATTATGTCAGCGGCGTGAAGAGAGTCTGATTGACTTTAAAAGCACTCAGGCACAGGTTGTCATTGGTGTCAGGCGAAGCGGTAAGTCAACGCTTTGCTATCAGGCTATGCACAATCACAGCCTGAAGTTTGCATACGCTGACTTCGATGATGAACGGTTGGTTGATCTCAAGGCAGACCAGCTGAACGACGTGCTGGAGATTCTGTATAAGATATACGGCGACTTTCAGTATCTTTTCCTCGATGAGATACAGAATGTCGTGGGATGGCATCTGTTCGTCAATCGTATGCTGAGAAAGAAAATGCACGTTATCATCACAGGTTCCAATGCCAAACTGCTCAGCGGCGAGTTGGCCACGCACCTCTCTGGTCGCAATAAGGAAATATCACTTTATCCTTTCTCTTTCAGGGAGTTCTGCATGATGAAAGATGTGGACACAGAACGTCGCACCACGAAGGCAGAGGCATTCCGCAGGGCGGCTTTCGACGAGTATCTGAAGCAGGGCGGCTTCCCTGAGTTACTGATGATAGACGACAACAGAAACTACGTGAGTTCATTGGTGGACAACATTCTGAAACGCGACATCGAGCAGAGATACAAGATTGCCTACAAGGCTGCATTTGAGAACCTTGCCCATCACCTCCTGAACGTATCGCCTGCCATTGTCGTCA
>JAEEGG010007234.1_pt1 | contig 25688 bp, 25 predicted proteins | sample 9134161 | NCBI WGS metagenome assembly JAEEGG01 (sample SAMN16246543, study PRJNA631951) | gut metagenome | biome: gut microbiome; feature: rumen; material: CR-attached | host: Bos | place: Iran: Karaj | collected 2018-10 | reverse complement strand
CCTGCGTGAAATTTTCAATCCGCCCGATGGAGCCGTCGAATCAGAAAAAGCGTGCGCAAAATGGCTGTCTAATTGTCCTAATTGTCCAAAACTTCCGCAAGGCATCTTTTCACGGAAAATCAAAGCGTTTCTTTTGTGCTGTGGGTGAGGCAGTTGAACGGCTTCCCCATCTCCTTCGCGGCTTCATAGACGGCTTTTCGGCAGGCTGTTCCTAAACCTCTTTTGGGCTTTTAGGTAGGCGGCGCCTCAGAAAAACCCAAATAAATTTGGTTTTTCGTTCGGCTTGCACTACCTTTAAGTCCCCTTTAGGGGTTTTTAGGTAGGCTGCGCCTCAGAAAAACTCAAATAAATTTGGTTTTTCGTTCGGCTTGCACTACCTTTGCAGGCGAATCCAAGCTCGAATGGTGGAATCGGTAGACACGAGGGACTTAAAATCCCTTGCCCAGTGATGGGCGTGTGGGTTCAAGTCCCACTTCGAGTACGAAAAACGCCCCGTAAAGCGCTATTTTTCATTGCTTTATAGGATGTCTCTTTTGGGCAAAAGTGTACTAAAAGTGTACTATCACCCCCTAAACCCCGTTTTTTTCTGCTTTTGCAAAGTCCACTTTACAAAAGGGCTGGTTTTCCATAAAAATGTTGAAAACTAAAAGTGGTGCAAGTGCATTGCTGCTCTCACACCACAAAAATGTGGCTTAAAAGAGGTCAAAGGCAGTGCCGCCTGCTCCGAAAATTTGAATCCAAGACGTAGGGCACTCTCGTTTCAACAAGGAACCATTTTCAGGGGGCAAAGGTACAACTTTTTTTTAGAATAGAAAACTTTTCTCTTTCAGCAAGGTATTTTGTTTCTCGGAATTTCTTCGCTAACAAAGTCCAAGTATTCGTCAATTCGTTCGTAAAACTTCGGAAGGCTCTCTTTTACATCATAGGCATACTTACCCCATGATGTAAACATCACCATTAGCAAATCGTGGGGTATTCCGCTATACTCTTTGCCATTGATAGCATGGTAAACGTCTGCCTCTCCAGTAAAAACACCACCATGATGGACGAATACGCGCTCCATATCCCAAAACCATGCTAAGTTGTTATCCTTAAACGGGTTTTCTTGCTGCCCCTTATAGTAACGGCATTGCCTGATTAATTCCTCTTTTTCCATTTTTATAAAAATGTAATAAAAAAAACTATGGTTTTATTGTCGTATAAAATATTATTACTACTTTTGCATCGGATTGATGGTCGCACGGGAGCGGGGTTTCCCTTTGGGGCAACATATCGGAGGTTCGAGTCCTACCCAATCCACTTAGGGGCATTGCCCCTATTTTATTTTCCTGTTCATACTCGCCGAGTTTTTATGTCTCTGTTGTTTTGCAAAAGGGGACTGCGGAAAACTCCGCAATCCCCTTCCATTTAACGCTCTTTTTTAGCCTCTCTGCGCTACCGCGGCACGTTCCAGTCCGATGGCCTTGCCCACCTGAGCAATAGCGTCCTCGATGTTGTCTGCTGCTATGCCGGCGGCATCCGTACGGCGGTCGCCCTCCATGCCTTTTTCGTTGCACGATTTCCACGTCCGCATGAAATAGTCCATAACGCTTATGTTTGCCTTTTCCAAGTGGCGCATCGCTTCTGCGAGGTCGTTATCGTTCCTTGTAGCTAAAACACCCGATACCTCGCTGCCTGTTCCGTGCGTGCTTGCTTCGGCGTTCGTTGCGAGAAGGATAGCAAGCTCAAACTCCAGCGTAAGGGCGTTATCGCCTAGGCTCTGCTCGACGGCCGTAAGTGTTTTCCAATCGTCTCCGGCAGGGAAACGATTGGCGACCTCATGCAAGGCGTTCTGCGCCTCCTTGACGCTCTCCATCACCTCGCGAAGGGCGGCAAAGCGTTCATCTTCCATCGTTGCCGTAACGGCGTCCTTCACTCTTTTTTCACTCTCATTTGCGCCAGTGCTGGCGACTTTCTTTGTCTTTTCCATTTTTGTTGTGAATTTAGGAAATGAAAACCCCCTGTTTAGGTGTCCTCGGCTTCACAACGAGCCGTGCGGGCGTTTCCGCTGACGCCACCATGCAAGGGGTAATTTGGTTTGGGGTTCTCATGTGTCGTGAATTTAGGATGGTGCAAAGGTAGTGGTTTCTTTTCATACGACAAAACTTTTTTCAAAAAAACTTTCAAGAATTTTATTCATAACTCGCTTACGTTTAACCCGTTCTATTAAAATTAATAGGAAACTATTAAGAAAAAAAATGTTGCAAATTAATTGCAAGGGATTTTTTTGGTTTTGTTGTAACTTGCACTTTTTTAGTTAATTACGCGAAAAGTACCACGCGCTTCGTAGACGCGGGTGCAATTTCTTGTAAATATAATAGAATCAGCATTTTACAAAACCAATAATTGCAAATGATTTTTTGACTTATTTCGGCCTGTCTGAGCATTTAGAGGAATTAATAGGAAATTCTCAGGGTATAATTAGTTTATAAATTCTTCTTGAAAATACGTTGGAGCATCTTTTTTGGTGGTACTTTTGTGCTGCGCAGGAAAATCTTGCGTGTTACTTTTTTCTCCGTATTCCAGTGGAGTTTTTACTGGAGAAAGTCCCCGCCGAATAGTCACGGCAGGGGCTTTTTCTTTAGCTATCGGCATAGCGTTCAAGACAAAAGCCCTGAATGGTGCGCACCTCATCCAGCACGTCCCGAAACGGAATGGCAATGCCCTTTTTGGCACCTTCTATTAGTGTCTGCCAAAATAGCGAGTATGATTCTAGAAGGCTTTGCATCATCCCAACCGTCCTGACGGCATCGGTTATGGCTGCGAAACATCCCGAATAGGTGTGGTCGCCTGCCAGCGGACGCAAAAAACGCTCCCTTATCTCAGCGAAAAGCGATTTGTCGGATGTTACGTCCGTGACGCTCATCGCTTGCAATGCCGCCACGCCTGCTGCCTGTTCGTTCATAGCCCCTGCCAGTACCTCTGTAAGTTCCAGCAAGGCAGGCACGGCCTCTGCCCTTTTGAGTTCCTGAATGGTTGCCAAAAGGTCTGCTAGGGCGTGCGCTGCCTGCTGTTCTAACGTGAAGCTCTCCATCGTATTGACTTTGCCGAATTAGCCGTTAGCCTTGTTAGCGTTCCTAGATGAAAAGCCCTTCATTTCTTTGGCGAAGTCTGCGTAAGGTTCCAGCAGTTTATCCGTGTCTTTCAGAAGGGCGGCAATCTCAATGGCGCGCGGCATATCCTCGGGGAGAAATTGGCATTTCTGGCGGTCAATGCCTAATTTTACGGGGAACTTAGATAGTTCCTCTATCTCTTCAAGTCTTTCGGGTGTACAATTCCCCGTGCGGACTTCGGCTTGTAATTCTTCGATTTTGTCTCCTACGGCCTTTTCGTAGGCACGCTCGACAATTTCGTTAAACTCCTGCTGGAGTTCTTCGAGCTTGTTTTTGAGCTGTTCGCCCTTTGCGATTTCTATCTCTTTGGCCTCCATCGCTGTGAAGCGGTCTAGCAAGCCTTTTCTTTCTTCACTTAGTTCTTTCATGTCCTTTTCTTAATTAATTGATTATTTAATGAATAGTTCTTTTAATTCATCTATAATAAGTTTCATATCGTCTTGGATAAAGTACTTTGTAAGATACAAGACGTTATAACCCTTATCTTCTACATACTTCGCGTAGTCCATTCCTGCCACAATAGTAACGACGTAGCCTTTAGTGTTTTCGACGTCTATTTTCTTTGCATAGGTTTCCAGTGCCTGCTCGACTTGTGCCTGTCCCTTCGGGTGCGCTTTTGCTTTGGGTATTTTTCCGACGAATTTTGTTATTAGTTCGCCGTCGTAATACAAAGCGAAGGATATAGAGTTTTTCAAGTTAGAGGTTTGGTCTTTATATCCTTTGTGGTCTTTGCTGTAGATTATGGCCTTCTCTGCCAACTCTTTAAGACGTTGATTGAGCACATTTCTCGCACTGTCCAACCTTGCTAGGAGTTTAAGCTGTAAGGCTTCAAGACCTTCAATCTTTATGTTTGCTTTCGCCATCGGTTAGTCCTTCGGAATTAGCCGTTATGAGGTCATAGTCCAGTGGCTGGGCAAAGACTTTGCCGTCGGCGTCCACGTCGAAGAGGTCTTGAATGGCTGAAACCTTCAGGGCTGGTACACAAGCCAAAAAGCCGTTAATTTGGTTGGCTAGTTCGGTGTGTATGTCACGTGCAATGATACCCTTTTCCGTTATGGTGTAGAGGGCTGTTTCCTTCGCCACAAGCTCAGCGAGGTTTTCGGGTAATTCTGCCCGGCCATCCTTCACGTCAGCGAACTGGATGAAATAGGACGGGTCTAGGGGGTGCGCTGCGGAAATGCCCGGATAGAGGGCTGCGTATAGCTCCGCCTTCATCTGCTCGGCATCTTCATCCAGCACTTCTAGAACTTCATCCTCATTAATGCCATTTGTACGCCCTTGCACATTTTTTTTGATTTCTTGGAGGGCTGCGTCTATGGCATCGCAGTTCGTGAAAAAAGTGAACGGCTCAAAGGATTCAGGGAGCGTGACGCCCTGCCCGATTTGCTTCTGCTCAACTTCTTTTGCGCCCTCTTTCTTCTGAATGGTGAGGGCGGCGAAAAGGGTTTCCTTAGTCACGGGAAAACCATGTTTCCGCAGGATTTTAACAAGTTCGTCGGTACGTCTAAGGACGCGATAAATCTCTCTGGTGACGAACTGGGCGGCACTGGGGTCATTTGCGATAAAAACTTTCTTACTTTTAATCATCGTTTTGGGTTTTAATTGTTTAACTTGATTTAGGGGTCTCGTTATTTTTGACGATACAGGGGGCGCGAATAACTATGCCGCTACGATTATATGCTATCTCAAATTTCTTCATGTTCTTTCAAGTTGGTTAGTGCTGCTGAGAATACGTTACCCTCGGAACGGCGAAGGTCTTGAATAAAAATGCTGGGGGAGGTGTATGTTCGTTGCTCTGTTGTCGGCTGCCATTGCTCTCCGTCACGCACAAAGCACCGCGCGAGGAACGATTTGGCCGTGCTACCTTCATTGAAAATGGTGTAAGGTGCAAGGAGGTACTTAAATCGGCCATCATTTGAAATTAGCTGAAAGCCGCCTCCCGCGATAATCTGTCCTTTGCGCTCAATCATAAATCCGGCACGCTGTTAATGATTTCATCTATATCTTCTTTGCGCTGGGCGTAATGCAAGTGGATGAACGGCAAACCTAGCGCAGAAGCCAATTTGCTGCGCTGTTCATCTGTCACCGTCCCTGTGCGGATAATCTCTAGAAGTATGATTTTAGTCTCTCTGTCAATCATTGCTGTCGCCCTCCGTGTTAATTATTTGCGCCATCTGCTCGGCCATGCGGTCTATTTGTTCCTCTGTCAGCTGTGAAAAGTCCATGCTGGCAGAAACCTTTGCCTCGGCCTGCTTCGGGATAGCGTATGGCAATAGAGTAGCAATAACACGCCATTGTTGTTCAAGCGAAAGCAGTTGGAAGTCTTTAAGTAGCTCCTTTGCGTTCGTGCTGATTATCTGTATCACCCATTGGCGTATGTATTCCGTTTTTTCGTTTTTGCGACCCTTAGGCCTGCCTGAGGGGTTGCCGGATGTTCCTTTCTTGAATGCCATATCTTTGTTTTTCTGTTGTTATTTACAATCGCCTACGGTAAAAGTGCAATAATAGAGGTGGGGCGAGGTAACACGCTGCGCCTACGAAAGGAAACGCGGCCAGTAATACCCTTATTTAGGGCTTTAAGAATAATAGCCCTCGCTTCTGCCTTCGAGTAGCCCATCAGCACAAGAATCTCTTTTAGCTCTCCGACCGTGAAGAGTTCCTGTTGGTGCTGCTCTTTGATTTCTTCAAATATCTTTTCTATCTGTTCCATCATATTTTTTTTGTTGTTTAATTATTTCTTTATACTTTTGCATCATCAACTTCGGTTGTGGGCGGGTTAGGAGGCTGAGTGAGTGCGTGAACACGAGTACCAAAAATAGACCCGACGGCAGCATGCGACGCACCGCTTAGGCTGCCTTTTTTATTCCTCGAGGAACTGAAATAAGCTCATTTCAAGGCTTTTTAGGGCATGGTTGCACTCAACCGCTATTGTGGAGGGGTAACGATGCACGAATGCGGCGAAGGACTTGCAGCGAAAACAATCGTTGCTTCCAACCTTAGCGTCCTCCCCATAAGGGCACGGTGTGAGGTAGTGAAATTCACCCGAAGCTGGGTCTAGTTTAATGGAGTATTCTGTTTTCATAGCCGCCTTTTCGTGTCGCAAAAATCCCATAAAAATGTAATTTAATTTTCTGCCTAGTCACTTTGTTTTCTCCTATAGTGGCGAGGTAGTCATTGGCCATTTTCTTGGATTCGGCTTCGGTGAGGTAACACCCTACGGCGACGGCGGAAGCATCAACTATCTCCCAAATCTCTTTAAGAGTCCATTTATATGGTGTTAGGTCATCCTGCTTTCTTTTTTTCCTCTCAATTGGCGCGTTGGTCTTTGCTTCATCTACTACCACATTTTGGCGAAGATGAAGAGGGGATGTTTCATCCCCAAATGCCGTGACAGCGGCATCATGTGAAATTGGTTTTTCCTCTTCACTCCTTTTCCTCTCTCTCTCCTTATCTATATCTATATCCTTATCTATATCTATATCCTTATTTGGGTTATCGGTGGGGTTATCGGTGGGGTTATCGGTGGGGTTATGTTTGGGGTAGTACGGGTTTGGCTGTCCCTTTGCGAAATTGGGATTCCCGCCCTTCTTTCCGAACTCTGCTCCTTTTTTTCCGTTTTCGTAGTTCCGCTGAGATTTTGCCAGCAAAGGCCTGATAAGCGTCCAGCACACCTTGCTTATTGGCGTCTGGAGCATCGGCTCTTCGCCAAAGAAAGCATAGCCAGTTATGGCATCGTACATCGCCAGCCTGTTTGTGTCGTCAAGCTCGTCTAAGGCCTCCCGAAAAGAATAGAGGAAAGGAAATAATTCTCTTAGTGGTTCCTTCATATTTTTTATTTTTTGGGCTGTTTACGACAATAGCTCTGTGCCTGCTGGCTAATCTCTTCCGCTGTAGACACACGGTTGCTTTGCAACCACGCCTCCAGCTCTTTGCGGTTAAAATAAACAATCTTACCGTTTGGCTTGTAATGAGGTATCATTTGCCTCATTGTCAGCTTATACAAATACGACTTGCTTACGCCCATGTAGGCCGCTGCCTCATCACTTGTTAATACCTCTTTAGTCGCAAATAGAGTTCTCTGTGCGACCATCTCGCTAATTAGACTTAGTTCTTCCATGCTTTGCATTGTTTTTATTTTTTCAATGCAAAGATAGAAGCTATAATCACCCAAATACCAAAAAGAAAATAGTACTTAGTTGTGCTATTTATTTACACAACTAGGCACTATTTTTCACAACCGCTTAACAACGGCGTGTCAGCCTATTTTAGGTTTTTCCTCGCCCCATCAAGTTCCTCTTTCTTGAAGGCCGTTCCGTTCATGTATCGTGAGTATAATTGTTGTGACAATTCACACTTAAACTCCTTTGCTACTTGGGTATAAGTAGGCATTTCTAACCACCCCTCACACATGGCGGCAAAAAGGTGCAAGCAAACACTTTTCCCCTTTTTCCCGTCTATAATATCATGTAACCTTCGCAGCCTGCTCCCATCGTCATCGCCTACCATTTTGCTAGTAAATGGTTCTACTGGCCTGCCTCGGCCTCTCGTTGGTTTTGGCGTTTCTATTATGTCCTTTTGTTCTGTGTGTAGCGTTTCCTTCGCTGGTTTTTCGTCGGCTTGCACCTTTTCCGGCAAAAGAGAAGTGTACGCCTCTTTTATTTCTTCACAAAGTCTATTCCTATACATTATTTCGGCCTCCATGTGTAAAGACAAAAGCAAAACCTCGTCTTCTGTAGCAATCCCATTATCAATAAGGTCTAGAAAAAACGGAAGTTCGTAAATCTTCTCATGATAGGGGTCTTTGTATACCCTTAAGTCAAACCATTTTCTAATCAGTTCTATAGTATTGCAAACATTTTCGGGGCTCCTGTCAGTTACAGCGGAAATAAACTCGCCTTGAAGCTCGTTTTTTATATCCCAATAAAGACTAGGCTCTTCTAACTTCTTTAAGGCGTTGTAATGTTCCACAAGTTCGTCGAAGAGCTGTCTTTTATACTCAGGTGTGCTTGCTCCCAATTTTCCCGTATATGGAAACCCTATTGGGAAAATTACTTTTAACCTTTTTAGGTACCCGACCAATTCAGCCGCTTTTTTAAACTCTGTCCTGTCCATTGTCGATTAATTAAAGGTTAGTATCTTCCAGCGTTGGCAGGCTGTTAATTGCCGCTTCTTTCAGGCTGTCTATTGCCCTTGTGTATTTCTCTGTATGTTTTAAGCCTGAATGCCCCAGCAGACTTGCAACCGTTTTAATGTTAGCACCATTATTAAGGATATTCACAGCAAAGGAATGTCGGGCGCAATGCCAGCTTATATGCTTCTTAATTCCCGCCCTAGCGACCCACCTTTTAAGGGCTTTAAGGCAGGCCTCATAGCTTGGCAAAGGAAAAATGAGACTATCTGCTGTTTGATTCTCATCCGGCTCTCCTATTAGCTTCAACAATCCATCGTTAAGAGGAATGACTACACCGCTGTTTGACGAATGCCCGCGAGTTTTGTTCTGCTCAAACATCAACAATTTGTTGGAATAGTCCACGTTGCCAAAGGTCAGGTCTTTCACATCACAAAATCTCAGACCACAATAGAGGCACAAAATGAAAGCTCTCCTTATATTGGGATTCTCCTTTTCATAGTGGGTGTTTATCAATGCCCGTTCCTCTTCTAGGGAAAGCACATCTTTTCTTAGTATCTGCTCATCGGTTTTTATCACTACACCCGTGCAAGGGTTCTTTATCATCACATCATGTTCAATGGCGTACTTTATCACCTTCTTAAATCGTTGGTATATGCTCTTTGCGCCCTCCCCGACACTTCGGCTCTGTAAGTACTCCGTGAAATCTGCCATCATATCTCTGTTTAGTTGCTCCGGCTTTATGCTTTCAGCAAACATAGTGTATTCAGGTGTTTCTTTCAAAAAGTCTTTAAACCGTTGTAAGGCTATTTGTACCATCCTAATATCTTTCTTGGTGTAGTTGTCAATATAGGTTTGGAAATAGTCTAGGAAATTTATTTGGCGGTCTTTCCTCAGTCTGTAGCCCGCTTTGTTTTCTAGAAATTCCTGCTCTCTTTCCTGCCTAATCTTCTTTGCAAGTTGTAATGTTTCCTTATTATTCTGCCTTTCAACAGGGGTTCTCGGATTTGCCACCAAATAGAGGTTAAGATTTTCTTTTCTCCTTATATGTTTAATGCTGAATTTCGGCGTCCCCTTCATTTTCCCGCTCTCATACAAAACTGGTTCGCCAAATTCATCCAATACTGGCACGCTTTCACGTCCAATATAATACTCTAAATAAAGGCTTATTTGCCCATCTGCTAACAACCTTTGCTCCAATCTCGGGTTGTCCTTACTTTTGTTTTCTAGCTTTGCCATAATACTACTATTTTCTTTTGGTTTCTTTTGGTGTGGCAAAGGTACAAATAAAATTCGAAACAAGGTGTACTAAAGGTGTACTAATTGCGAAAAAAGTACACCTTAAAGAAAACAAGGGAAAACGCACTATTAATTAATAGCAGAAAATCAGCGCTTTTTGATTCCTATTTTTTCATGTTCTGTACCGACTCCGAGTACGAACAGAAAAGGCTTCCTCGATGGAAGCCTTTTCTTGTATTATCTTGATTAAACCAGCCGTTTAGTGTTCAGCGCTTTTGCCGGCGGACGGAGAGACCACCGGAAGATGAGGAGCTGCTGCTTGAGGCTTTCTCCTTCTTGGCAGCAGGGGCTTTCGTCTTGGTCTTGGGGGAGGACTTAGCGGTAGCTTTCTTTTCGTTCTTGGCGGTTGCCTTGGCGGTGCGGGTGTGGAACAAGCTGTGCTTGTTGCTTGCTACGGCGGTGGAGTCCTCGGGCTCAGGCTCGGCGGTACCCCAGAGGTTGTGCTCGAAGCCGCGCAGCTCGCCCTCGATGCGCTCGCGGGCCATGCGCAGGGCAGTATCGCCCTTGGCCTCGTCAGCCAGCAGCTTGTTCTGCAGATTAGCCGTCTTGTAGATTTCGCCTTCGTACTGGTGCTTGACGAAGTAGTCGTCAAGGCTCATGTTGGAGACGTTGTTGAACGAGCTGGTCATGACAGGCGTCATGCCGAAGTAGGCGCTCACTTCGTCGTAGTTGAGCCAGAACATGGGGTACTTGGTGACAGCGTCGGCATCATCGCCGTAGTCGCCCGAGCGGTGCTGCACAGGGCAGATGGCGGTGACCTTCGTACCGGTGGTGGCCGTGCGCTGGTCGTAGTAGCTGCTCTCCTTAATAAAGTAGCTCAGCACCTCGCCAGAAGGGATGTCGGCATCAGCAACGGTGAGATGGCCGTTCTTGTCTTCGTCATACATGATGTAGAACTTCTCCAGGAGGTCCTTGACTTTATATTTGTTCTCTTCGGTGAAGAGTTCGTTGCCGTCGGAGCGGTATTCGTAGGCGGGCACTTTGCCATCGACGACAAGGCGCATGACGAGGGTGAAGAGGTTGACACGGTCGCCGAGGGGCTCAACGGGGTAGTAGAGGGCTGCGTTTGCCTCCTTGGTAAGATCGAGGGTGCGGTAAATATCGCGCTTCCAGACCACGTCGGAGGGGGCAGGCATCTGGCCGGTATATTGCGACTTGGCGCGTTCGCTGAGGGCGGTGCCGTTGTCGGTTTTTGCCGAAGCGCTGCCGGGCTGTACGCGGCTCTTAGGCTGTGCGCTGGCTGTCAGAACGCCCATGAAGAGGGCGAAAGAGATTATTAGGATTCGTTTCATACTGTTTGCTGTTTTTACTGTTGTTAATCGTACATCAATTAAGTATGACTTCAAGTGAAGTGTTGAGTTGGCGCTGTACGCCATCGGGGCCCTGTGCCTTGACGTTGGAAATATAGAAACGCTTGCCGCGTTGGAGACGGTTCATGGAGGCTTTTTGTCGTGCCGAGAAGTTGGCGCCGTCAGATATTTCGGGCATGGCGTTACCCATGTTGTCGAAGGTGACCATCTCGAAGCTGAGGACCTTGAAGCCGATGTTGAGCAGACCGTCGTCGATAGCGGCAATGATGCCTTCGGCCTTCATGAGACTCTGCTTGGGCAGCTTGGCACCGCCGCCACGATAGCGCTGGGTGTTGCCGTTGGCATCGACGTATTCAATCATGGGCGTCGGGTCGGGCAGCTGGCGCACGCGGAACTTATAGTCACCCATGCTCTGCACACGGCCGTCCTGCTCGGCGCTGACGGCGATGACGACATCCTGTCCGATTTTCGACGGACGGCAGACATAGCCCTTGCCGTTCTTGCTGAGTGTGCCGTTGCCGTTGCTGATGCGGGCGGATACTTTGTTGGCGGGGACACCGGGCACGGAGACCTCAATGGGGTTGTCGTAGCCGGCATAGAGGACGTTCATCATCGTAGCGGAGACGGTAGCTACGGGGTCAACGACGGTGTATTTCTGCGAGAAGGGACGCTGGACAACCTCGCCCGAGCCATCGGTGGTCTCGATGTATCCGCTGAGGGTGAAGTCGCCTGTAGAGGGGCAGGGAACCTCGTACCAACCGTTCTTGGTTTCAACGAGCTTGCCGCCGATGTAAATGTCGGGGCGCTGAGTGGTGTCAACGGCAGCCATACCGATGCGGGCCGAGAAGCGTCCGCCACGTACCACGTTCTGCGAGGTGGGGATGACGAAAGCGCTCAGGTCATTCACACGCACGTCGGAGGCGTCGATGTTGGTAACCAAGGTGTGGAGCACCTCGCTCTCAGCATAGCGTACGTCGCTCTGCAGCTTGGTGAGTTGGGTGACGGCAGCGGCTACGGGCATGTTCTCGAAGTTATACTCCTCCCAGTTCTTGCCCAGTGTGGAGCCCTTGAGGGGAACTTCGGTGTTGAAGTTATCGCTGATGATGCGCATCTGCATGCTGTCGGTAACCATCTGGAGGATGGCTTCGCGGTAGCGGTTGATGCGATCGAAGAGGTCGTGTCCTTTGCCGGTGCCAGGGGCAAGCATCACCTGCGTGGAAGCTTCAAGGTTGTCCCTGTTCTTTATCTCGCGGACGTTGCCGTTCTTACCGTCGGCCATGATGACCATGCGTGTCTTGAGCTCTTCGGCATAGGTATAGAGGCTGTCGGAGAGCTGCTTGACGTTCTGGGCTTTTTCAAACCAAGGGCGTACCTTCTCGGGGTTCTTGGCCAGCTGCTGCGCAAAGTGGTCGTAGATGGCCGAGTTCTGAAGCGTGGCATTGTCGGCGCTGCGCGTCAGGCCGTCACCCACCACGGTGAAGCCGTTGAGCACGTCGCTCGACACGTTCATAGCCAACATGGCCATGAGCACCACGTACATCAGATTGATCATCTTCTGACGAGGGGATACGCGTTTCGTGTTCTTTGCCATAATCCTATACTATAAATTAGATTAGGAGTTAGGAATTAGGGTCAGCATTGGGGTTGGCGCCGCGGACGCCCATGTTGACCGTCATGGACTCAAGCATACGCTTATAGACGGCGTTGAGTTCCTCAATCTGGTCGGCCATGCGCTGGGTCTGAGCGTTGACGCTATCGATATTGTTGATTTGTCCGCCGAGGCTCTTGAGGTGGAGCTCGTAGATGGTGTTGATGCTGGTGAGGTTGCGGCTCAGGCGATCCATCTCATCGGAGCAGTTCTCAAGATGCTCGGCCTGCTCAGCCACATGGCTGAACGACTCGGAGAGCTCACGCAGCCGCTCGACATATTCGGTAGTTACTTTCTCCATCTCGGGGATATCGACGGTGCCGCCGTGGCCGATAATGGTAGGAGCTTCGCCGATAACGGTGGGGCCTTCCGCACCTGCGGCAGGTACATAACCTTCGGGTAGTTCTGCGGATGCGGCGGTTCCTGCCACAGCACCTCCGCCAATGACGATAGGACCGTTGGCTGCGTTAGCAGCGGCAGCAGCGGCATTGGCAGCCGCCAAGTTAGCCATAGCCGCCAAGGCCTCGGCATCGACAGGCTGTCCGTCTCTTTTGATGACGGGGATGTCAATAGATCCAGCGCCTTCAGAGCCTGCTGCAGAAGCAGCTACAGCGGCGGCAGCACCGGCAGCGAGGGGTGCTCCGCCACCGATGACGATGGGACCGGATGCGGCGCTTGCTTCGTCCTCAGCACCGCCGCCCAGCGTAGAAGCTTGGCGGTCGAAACCGGAGATAAAGAACACGAGCACCTCGGTACCCATACCGATGAACAGCATGAGGTCGGCACCCTTAATGTGCGTCAACTTGAACAGAGCACCAAGGATGACGATGGCGGCGCCCCAGCTATAGAGGTAGTTCAGGATGGTCTGGCCCTTCCTGGTTTCCAGAAAGTCCTGAAGACGATTGATCATGCTTTTCTTTTCTCTTTCCATAGTTTCTATACTGATTATCGCTTGAGTGATTTCTTGTTGGTTCCCACGTAGGAGCGGACGCATCGGAAGCCGATGTAGGAGCGGCTCTCGTTCTGGTATTCATAGCCGCGGCTGACGCTTTGGATGAAGCGTTCGGGGTCTTTCCATGAGCCGCCGCGCACGGTCTTCTTCTTCATGTAGTAGGGGTCTTCGGGGGCGGCATTATAGTAGAGCTCAGGGTTCATGTCGCTCATTTGCAGGACGCCCGCCTCCGTATAGACGGTGGATGTCCATTCGGCCACGTTGCCCGCCATGTCGAAGAGGCCGTGGCTGTTGGCGCTGTACGAGCCCACCTTGGTGGTGATGAGGCTGCCGTCTTTCGTGTAGTTACCCTTCTCGGGCTTGAAGTTGGCGTAGAAGCAGCCCTCGTCGCTGTGGGTACCGTCCTCGAGCCAGGGGAAGAGGCTTCCCTCCTTACCGCGAGCGGCATACTCCCATTCAGCCTCAGTAGGCAGGCGGTAGCGCTGCACATATTTGGCTTGCGGGCCGAGACCACGCAGCAGGAAATCTGTGCGCCATACGCAGAAAGCGTTTGCCTGCTCCCAGCTCACGCCCACCACGGGGTAGTCGTTGTAGTTGGGATGGCTGAAATAGAGCTGCATGTACATCTCGTTGTGGGCATTGGGGAAGTCGTTCACCCAGCAGGTGGTGTCGGGGAAGATGTTGATGATGTAGGTGTTGAGGAAGTCGTACGGGCCGCTCAGCGGACGCACAATGTTCTCGCGACGGATGTTACCTTCATCGTCGATGTAGGCGGTGTCCTTCGAGATCATGATGACCTCGTCGGGGTTTACCTTCGTGTCGGTGTTACGGACACGCTTGGTGGGGTCGAGCTGATTCTTGCGGAGGGCAGCCTGGGCATAGTCGTAAATCTCGTAGCGGTAGTTGAGCTGGGTCACGTCCAACTCCTTCTTGCCCGTGATGGGATTCACACGGTACATGCTCTCGATGGCTATTTTCTGGTCCTCAGTGGGCTTGCGCCAAGGGATGGCCTTCTTCCAGTTCAGGTAGGGCGTGATGGGCTCGCCGTTCTTGTCCTCCTCAATCTTGTAGGTCTCGTCGCCACCATAGGCGGGGTCGGCAAGACGTTCGCGGATGATGGAGTCACGCACCCAATAGATAAATTGTTTGTACTCGGCATTGGTGATTTCCGTGTCGTCCATCCAGAACGATTCCACTGAAATCTCGCGGTAGGGAGCGCTGGAGCCCCACAGGCTGTCGGCCTCCTCCTCACCCAGCTTCAACGAGCCGCGGGGGACGAGCACCATGCCAAAGGGAGCGGGCTCTGTGAAAGACTGTGCTCCGTTGCCTGTCAGTTCGCCGCCAGCCATGGAAGCATTGCTGCTGCCGGCACAGGAGGTCAGCAGCATTGCGACAGCGACGAAAGTGAAAAACATTGTCCTTTTCATATAATCTTCTTATATCTTTCTATTCCTATTTTTAATTCCTCATACCTCATTCTCTAATTCTAGAGATATCTCACACTTTTATGTTTATTCCGTCCTTTTTTGCCTAAGTCGAGGTCCATCACATAGCCCATGCAGAGGTCGTGGCTTCCGTAGATGATGCCCACGCCAGAAGTGAAGAGCTCGTAGGCGTAGCCGAAGGTGAAACTGTTGAATTCTGCTCCCAGCAGGATGGCGACGGAGGTGAACGGACTGTAGGTCAGGCCAGCGTAGTATTTCTTCTCGTCCCAGATGTAGGTTCCGCGCACCGAAAGGTCGGCTCTCCAGGCCACCAGATTGGTCAGCAGTTGCACCGAGGGCTGTATGGATAATAACGGATTTTTCAGCGGGATATTGCATCCGCCCTGCAAAATGTAGCTCCTACGCACCTTCAGTTCATTGGTTTCGCCCAGTTTCAGGTTGGGTGCTGTCAGGTGCATCGAGGACAGTCCGGCGTAGAAATCTTTGCCTACATAGCTCAATCCGGCGCAGAGGTCAAGCGCTTTCCCTTCAACGGTCGACGTGGGAATGGCAGGGTCGTTCTTCTCCTCAGCCTCTGCCTTGCTGCCATCGAACTTCTGGTTAAGCATGCCTGCGCTGACGCCAATGGCGAAGCGTCCGCCCCACAGATTCATGCGGTAGGCATAGCCGCCATAGAGTCGCTGGTTGTTGAAAAGTCCAATCTTGTCGCTCATCATACCGCCCTGCACGGCGTGGGCCTTGTCCTCGCTCGGCAGGGCATAGTCAGCAGCAACCAACATGGTGGCGGGCGCATTCCTGTAGCCTGCCATCTGCATGCTGTATGTGGCTTGTATGTTCATTCGTCCCGACATTCCCGCCATTGCAGGATTGTAGTAGTTCTGCAGCGACCAGTAATGCGTGAAGTGCACGTCAAACTGTGCCTTCGCCCCTGTGGCAACAGCCAGCAGCAGTCCTGTCAGGATAATGATTTTACATTTCATATCGTCTTTTAAACGTGAAATAGATAGTTATATTATATAATTTACTCATAAATAATGACCCTGTGTTGGCTGACGTGTGCCTTAGAAGAGGTTTTCATGCCTTGAAGAAGCAAGCTTTTGGCTATTATTAGCTATTTGTTTCCGCAAATTTCGCCCCAAAATGCCGAATTTCGCCCCCAAATACGACCTTTCGTCCCAAAAAGTAGCCTTGTACCCCCATTTTCGCTCTGTTTGCGAAGGAAGCAGTAACTTTGCGTCGCAATTCGAAAAAAAAGCACGAATATGAATAATTCATTGACTCTGGAAATGCCTTCGCAGATGCGTATTGACAACGCTGCGAATATCTATCCCGCCTCGCTGAGTAAGTATTATGCCTCCCTATACCGTATTTATGTCACTCTTTCCGACTACGTTGATCCTGTACTGTTACAGCAGGCACTTGAGACGGTAACGGAGCGCATCCCCACTTTCTGCTGTGGACTGAAGAGCGGCACATTCTGGTGGCACCTCCGTCGATTGGACAAGGCTCCCCAACTGATGCCGTTGGCTCCGCTCAACCACTTTCACTTCCGCGACAATCGCGGATTCCTCTATCGCGTCAGCGCCGACGGCAACCGCATCGTGCTTGACGTCTTCCATGCGTTGGGCGACGGCTATGGCGGCGAGGTGTTCCTGATGACGCTCACCGGCGAATACCTCCGCCTGCGCTACGGCATCAGCATTGACTACAACTGGCTTGTGCTTAACCCCTCCGACCAGCCCGTCATGGAAGAGTTTGAGGATAGTTTCAAGACCTTCTTCTCGGGCCGCAACGGCGCGTTGGAGAAGAACGACGACGCCTACCACATCAAGGGGCGTAAACTCCCCTTTGGCGGGCTGCGCGATGTGCGCGTAGTGCTTCCCACGGAGCAGTTCCTGCCCGTCTGCAAACAGTACGGCTGTTCGGCTACCGAGCTACTGACGGCGATGATGCTTCATTCCCTGCAGACGTTGCATGGGAAGGACAACGACCGTCGCCGCTCAAACGTGCTGAAGGTAAGTGTACCCATCAATCTGCGCGCTTTCTACTCCAGCCGTACGTTGAGAAATTTCTCGTCGTACGTCAACCTGGGTGTTGATGTGCGCAACGGCTACTTCCCCCTTGCCGAGCTGGCTACGCTGGTGAAGAACCAGAAGCGCGTTGCCCTGCTGCCCGATAACCTCGAGCCGAAGATTGCCGAGAACGTGGCGCTTGAGGAGAGCATCGCCGTGCGTTGCCTGCCGCTCATCATCAAGCGCCCCATCATCGACTACATCAACCGTCGTCATGGCGACCGTTACTGCTCGCAGACATTCTCCAACCTCGGCAACATCACCCTCCCTGCTGCCATGCAGCCCTACGTCACTGGCTTCGAGGCTGTGCTGGGGCGTCAGCGGGGCAATAGCGGGGCGGTAGCCTGTGTGGGCTATGGGGGAAAGCTCTACGTGCATCTGTCGCGCAACATCTCGAACGACGATTTCGAGCGCAGCTTCCTTGCCCAGTTCGAGACACTCGGCGTCGCAGCTGAAGTCTCCCACAGCATCCTGGCATAGGGGGAGCGGACAAGCCCCTTTTCTTATTTCATAGATTAAGTATTAGGCTACGCAGCCCAAGCATCTGGCTGCGTAGCCCAGTCATCTGGCGGCGCAGATAGGGCTTCTATTCAAGCAGCAGGGGCTTCGCGCAATTGCGCGAAGCCCCTGCTTATTATCGGGTCCTATTTGGACGGATTACCACTCTTTGGCCCAGCCACGGCGTCCGTTGGCACGGCTGCCGTTGCTACCGCCTGTGATTTCTGTATCGAAGTCGCCGCCACCAATGTTGTCAACGGTGTTGCTGCCCGTAAGGATGGTTGCCTTAGCGCAGATGTTCACAACCTCAAAGCTAGGGGAAATATATGCTTTCTTTTCCATAATCATGTCATTTTTTTGCGTGTGGTTGAACATAGGGTTTACTTAATCATGACCTTCTGGCCGTTGACGATGTAGATACCGGCTTCGGCGGGCTGGCCGTTCACGCGGCGTCCGCTGAGGTCGTAGTAGACAGCGTCAGAAGCAGTCGTCTGCATGTTGATGCGGGTAGCACCGTCGAGGCGGAGGCCGATGGCGTTGCTCTCCACATCACCCACCTCGATACCCTCGAGTTCGAAGAAGGCGCGCTGTGGGTTGGTGAAGGCACCAGCCTGAGGATAGTAGAGGGCGCTATTGTCACCTACGAGCAGGATGCTCTTGTTCTCGCTGGTGTACTTGACGGGAGCGTAAGTACCCTTGAAGGTGAGAGCCATTTCTTCGCCGATGTCGAATCTTGCCTCGCTAAGTCCCGCGACGACTTCCACGCCTTTGAATACGGGATTGACGAGGTCATTACCCTCTTCCCACTTGATGATGTAGGGCTCACCGGCCTTGATTTCCGTCACAGCGGTGAACTCGAGCGTCAGCGTGCCTTCCTCGTAGGAAGCGCCGGTCAGCTGGCGAACGTCGGCACCAGCCAGCGGGCTGTCTTCAATGTCCACGTCGAAGGGCAGGCAGATGGTGTTCCAGCTACCGTCCTTGTAGAGGGTGCGGTCTGCGAGGGTGACATCGGCCATGCCTTTATAGTCTGCCACGATGTCAGCGATGGTGCTCGTGTTGTCGGTGTCGTCAGCCAAGGAAGCAACGTGGTAAGAGATCGTCACGGAACCATCGGTAACTTCGAACGTAACGTCGTAGTCGGTGTTGAAATTCTCCCAGTCTTCGACCTTCATGCCCATATAGGTGATACCAATCTCCGTTCTTTTAGCCGTAGCAGTCTCAGAGGCAGAGCCTTCTTTGGGGGCGTAGAATATTTCTTCTGCATCTGCATATTCCTCTTCATACAACTCATCTGAAATATCAATCACAGCTCCCTCAATAACGTGCTCCACAGCATCGTACTCGTATTTAGCCGTCTCGCCGGTGATGGTGATGGTCACGGGGCGCTTGGTGATTTCCAGCCAGCCGTCGGTAACGACAAACTCAACGGTAGCGAAGTCCGGATTGACGTTTGCGAAGTATGCAGCATCGAGTCCCATGTATTCCTTAAGAACTTCGCCTGTCTCGTCATCAACTAATACATGGGTGAGCGTTGCATAGGCATTGCCAGCTTCATCCACTTGGCCGTAGTACTTAAAGTCAGCCGTCACATCATAGAGGTCGGTGTTTGCTGTAGCCTTCCATCCTGTGACGGTTTTCTCTTCGCCGTCATAGACAGCCGTCTTGGTCTTACCCTTGATGGTCACCTTTGCATTGATGGGGAGAATTTCCAGGTAGCCGTCGCCATCGTCAGGCACCATGAAAAAGACCTCAAAGTTTTCGTTGTTGTTCTCAAAGTCTTCAGCACTAATTTCCATCCAATACTTTCCGGCATGGGTAGCTGCTACCGTGGGCTCATATCCTTCGCCAATGTAATCAATGTAACTATTCACATCATAGATGGCATTGTCAGCCGTGGCGGTATATCCGCTGACTTCCTGCTCATCGCCGTTGTAGGCAAGTGACAGCTTGGCACCAACGATGGCCACGGTCACTTTGGCAGGAGTAATGGTAATAGAGCCGTCTGCTGCAACAACAAAATGAGGTTCAAGTGCACCCGTGTAGCCGCTGAGGCCGAATTCTTCAGCGTCGAGTCCCATGACGTCTGAATCATCAACTGTAGTGCCTGATACCGAGGCTGTCCCATTGTAAACAATCATTTCTGGAGTGATGACATTTGCATCTAAGGGAGTTTCCGCGTAAGAGATGGCGCATTCGTAACCACTGACGGTGTGCTCTTCGCCGTCATAGACAAAAGTGCCGGTATGGCCTGTAATAGTTATAATCACGGTATTGTCGCTGATTGTCAGAATACCATCACAATCATCATTGTGGATGATTGTGTAGTTGCCTTTCACGTCGGTTTCGCCATTGTAGATTTTTGCACCGTAAGGTATGATGTAGTAAGTCCCCGCGGGGGCGGTGATTACTTCTACATCATCTTCATCTTCCTGGTTCTCTTTCACGCTCAGGGAGATGCCAGTCAGTACGTCGCCTTCAGCCAGAGTGGTGGGCACCAGATAGTTAGCTTCGTCTTTTTTACAAATCTGCACCTGGGAAGTACCCGTGACGATGTCTTGCCCTTCGAAAATGGATTGGTTATAGGCCCTGATGTAGATTTCTTTTGGCGTAATCTCCATTTGAGAAGTGCTTTCTTCATAGGCGGGGCCTTCAAAGCAATCGGTAACGTCGGTTCCGTCAAGGAAAATCTGCACGTTATCTATGTTCAAAGCGTATGTGTAAGTACCGACAAAGCCAGGAGTAGTAGCATCCTCTGAATCGAACGTCGCCTCAACTCCAGTGAACGTGTGGCCTTCGGGAACGCCATTAATCTTGAGGTCGGCTATTGTCCAGGGCTTGCCGTTGTATTCGCGTTCCGTAACAAGGGGCTCGGCAGAAAAACTTACTCCAGCAGCCGTTTCAATAAAGAAGTACTTTACAACCTGAGCCCCAGCATCTGCATCACTAAAACTAGCTGCATTTGCAGCTTTAAGAGTAAGTGTGATGGTAGGATCTCCATCAGCGGCAGCACTTTCAGTGGCATAAAGGTTGTTTGAGTAATTAACATCAAACATCCCAGTTACATCCTTGTATCCCTGGGAATTATGCTCATTGTTTTTAAATTGCTCACATTCCACAACAACGGTAGGCTTAAGTTCTTTACCCGTGTAAACCATAGAAAGGCCGCCAGTCAGACCATCTTGGTTTGCGGACAGAGTTACCTCCTGATCTCCAGCTGTAAGCGTTACTTTGCATCCCGCCAGCTTGTAAAAATAGGTAGCACCCCAAGCCGACTGGGCCATTAACAGAACGAACAGAACCAATGCTGTTCTCGTCAGAATGAGTTTTGTTTGTTTCATAATTTTTTTGTTTTTAGTTAAACATATATTTTATAACAACTCTTTCTCTCTTTCCTGCTGGCAATCAACGCTCCCACGCTTTATCAAGCGCGAAGCACCGAAGCATCTGGGCAAATCGTGCTACAAAGGTAGGACAATTCCGTGAAATGAAAAAACATTTTTTAGAAAAAATGAACAAAAAAATGCTTTTTTTTCAGGCGCGTTGTGGGGGTGTGTTTCTGATAGCGGGCAGGGGCTTCGTGGTCCACGAAGCCCCTGCCTATCATAGGGTGCTGTTGGAAGTTTTTTTTTACTTCACGACGACCTTCTTGCCGTTGACGATGTAGATGCCGGCCTTGGTGGGCTGGCCGTTGACGCGGCGTCCGCTGAGGTCGTAGAAAGCCTCCCCCGTCCCCTCCTGAAGGAGTGGGGAGAAGTCCTTCCCTTCAGGGGAGGATTTAGGAGAGGCTATGCGGGTAGCATCGCCGAAGCGGAAGCCGATGGCGTTGCTCTGCACATTGCCCACCTCGATGCCCGTGAGCTGGAAGTAGGCACGCTGTGCGTTGGTGTATGCACCAACCTCAGGATAGTAGAGGGTGCTTCCTTCGCCTACGAGCAGGATGCCCTTGTTGGTTTCAGCATAAGCCACAGGGGCATAGGTGCCTTTGAACGTGACGGACTTTCCGTCGCCGAGGGGGAATGTCTTTTCGGTGACCTCGTTGCTGAGGGTTACGCCTTTGAACGTGGGCTCGAAAATATCGGTGCCTTCAGCCCATTTGATGATGTAGGGCACGCCGGCCTCGAGGGTTGTCACCTCGCCTTCGCCGGTGAACTGGAGGTTCAGGGCGCCGTCGGCGAAGGAAGCGCCACTGAGCGTGCGCACGTCGGCACCAGCCAACGGGCAGTCTGCCGATGTCAGATCGACGTCGAAGGGCAGGCAGAGGGTGTTCCAGTGGCCGTCCTTGTAAAGCGTACGATTGGCGAGTGTAACGGTAGCCATGCTGCCATAGTCTTCAACAACTGTGTCGATGCTGCCAGCATTGTCTGCATCATCAGCAAAGGAGGTCTCGTGGTAATAAACGGTTACATAACCATCGTTAATGACGAAGGTGACGCTGGAGAAGTTGTCGTTGGTGTTGACGAAATTGCTGGCCCTCAGGTTCATCTTGGATGTACCTACTGAAGTCCTCCAGACGGCTGCATATCCATTGAAAGTAAAGTCTGCGTGAACATTATAGGCTTTATTGTCTGCCCTTGCGGTATAGCCGTTGGCTATGTGGACGTTGCCGTCGTAAACCTCGGTCTTGTTCTTGCCTGTGATGGTCACTACGACTTCCGCCGGGGTCACCGTCAGCGTGGCGGGGTCGGCATAGGTGATGTCGTAGTTGGCTGTCACGTCCGTCGTGCCATCCTTGATTGTTGCAGCGGAAGGCGTGATGGTGTAAGTCCCCACGGTGGCTACTCCTTCAGACGGCGTGGAGGGCGTCAGGGTGATGGCAGCCAGCGTCTGTTCGCCAACCAACGGGGCTGTGGTTGTAGAGCCATCGGTATTCGTAACCGTCACATACGCTGCTCCCTGCTGGATGGCTTCGCCGTAGGCGATGGTCTGGTTGTTGGCTGTGATGGTGATAGCCTTCTGGTTCACGGTGAGCGTGGCGGGGTCGCCATAGGTGATGTCGTAGTTGGCTGTCACGTCCGTTGTGCCGTCCGAGATGGCGGCTTCGGAAGGAGTGATGGTGCCGTTCGTTGTCACGTCGGTTGTAGATGCCGTCAGGGTGATGGCAGCCAGCGAGTGTTCCTCTATGAGACCTTCCACAGCAATAGTCTCCTCGGTTAACTCGGTGTTGATGGAGCTTCCGTAGGTGATGGTCTGGGCGATGGCTGTGATGGTGATGGGCTTGGGAGCGATGGTGAACGCCACCGTAGTGGAACCGATGTATTTACCGTCGTCGGCTTTGGCGGAGATGATAACTCTGGCCGTGTTTGTGCCGGCATTGACATTATTCGAGTACGAGACGATGCATCTTTCTGTGATGTTTGAAGTGCCGTCCTTAATGGTAACCGTCGTCGGCTCAATGGCAGAGCCTGTGTAGGTCGGGGTTTCGTCGTCGGCGAAGCTGACGGTAACGGTGATGCCGTCGGACGTCAACGGCTTCTTGCCCGTTGTGTTCCAGAGAACTTGTTTGTTGGTGCCGTCGACATAGGCCTTCGTCTTCGCATTTTTGTCGTTCTGGAAGATGCCGGGGAAGGTGCTCTCGTCGGCTGCTTCCTCTAAATCCGCGAACGAGGCGATGATGTTGTCCGTTCCTCCTTCAACACCGATGGCAGACCCTGTCATTGAACCCGTGATGGAAATTACGGAGGTGCCGTCGAGATAGACGTTATGCGGAGTCTTTTTCTGCTCGGGATTATAATAGGTATAGGTGTTTCCGTTGATCAACACCTCTCCCTTTACGCTGAAGGTGCTGCCCATGGCGACATAGACGCCGATGCCCAGGCAGTCCTCATTTTTGCCTTGGTTGTCGGTGATGGTGGCACCGTCAATTGTCAGCGTGCCGGCATTGTAGATGCCGCCTCCGTGGCCTGCAGTAAAATTACCTGTGATGGTGGTGCCGATGATGTTGAGCGTGCCGGCGTTGTAGATGCCTCCACCGTTGCCGGTGTTGTTGCCACCGGTGATGGTACCTCCTTTGATGGTCAGGGTGGCGCCTTCTTCGACCTTGATGACGAAGCCGTCTTCCTGAGCTTGTCCAAGGGCAAGACCGCGGTCGAGGGTGCCGTTCAGGGTGAGAGTGATGTTCTCACCTGAAGGAATTGTCACAGCGGGAATCACAATGGATTCGTCTTCTGTACCCGCTTCGATGTTTCCTGTCAATTCAAAATCTGTACCCGCTTCCAGCGCGCCTTTTACATCGTTCCAGGTAGGATTGTGCTTAACAATGTAATAGGTCTTGCCATCGGGGACTTCGTCTAAAGTGATGACGTAATAGCTCAGGTCTTCTTGTCCACTTATTTCCTCCGAAAGTTGAGCAACGACCTTCTGGCCCTGTGCATTCTCGGGTTCGCCAAAATGCGTGACCCAATAACAATCTGTAAGCGTAGATGTACCGCCATTCAGACTGTGGACGAACTCGCACGAACCGGTTGTGTCGAGATTGCCCAACGACTGGGGATTGAACAGACAGTTGGTAAGCGTTGTCGGGTTTCCCTTATTGATGCCGATGAATCCTGCGGAATACTTGTAGTTCCTGCCGCTGAACTTTCCATCGAACCACGAATCGGTGATCGTGGCGCTCTTTTCAGAAATGCCGATGAAGCCACCATGGTTGGCATACCTATTGCTGTTGCCTTCGTCGTAATTGCTGATAAGTTCAATGCTGACATGGCATTTATCGATAGTGCCATTGTTGTTGCTTGAGCCAACCAGGCCCGCGGCAAATTGTCCCGTTGTCGTGATGGTGCCGGTAACGTGGAGGTTGCTGATTTTGACATTGTTTGTATAGGCAAAAGGTGCGCAGTAGTTGGGGCTTGTTTCGATCGATGTTAAGGAGACGGTGAGCGTCTTGCCGTTGCCGTCGAACGTGCCGGCAAATCTGTGGCTCTTGTCGCTACCCATCATGGTTGTGACAGGGGCATCGGTCGTGCCGAGGTCGTCCGTCAGCTTGAAGGTCATTTTCTGACAGTTTTTGCCTGAGGCGACATAAGCGGCAAGAGCGTCCCAGTCATCGACGCTCGAAATATAATATGATTTGTCCGCATAGGCTGTCAGCGAATAGCCATTCAACAGTTGCAAATCGTCGTATGCCCACGCCGTGTTGGCGAAGAGCGTGGCAAGCAGCAGCATCGCGGCTGTCCTTACACAAGCAAGTAATCTTTTTCTCATAGGTTCTTTCGATTTAGTTAATCCTAAAAATGTTAATACAAATATCTATTCTCTTTTTCCTTTCTGCCTACGGCAGCCGTTTTTTCAAACGGGGTGCAAAGGTAATAGGTCTTGCGGAAACGTGCAAGAAAAAAACAGAAACGAATCAACAATTACGTATAAATATGTTAAAATGCTATCCCTCGTGCCGGATGACGAAGAGTTTGTCGGAGGGGCGGACTTTGCAGGGGACTTTGAAGGAGACGGCCGTGCCCTGCGGGACGACGTCGACGGGCTGGAGGTCCACACGCAGTTCGTCGGGGGTGACATAGACGGCGCCTGTGGTGGGGCCTGTGATGAGGAGCTTGTCGCCCAGGCGGAGGGGGGTGGCCTCGATGAAGAACTCCGCTACGCCCAGACGGCTGTAGTGCTTCACGCCGTGCCCGGCATAGACCTTGCGCTCGGTAGCGTTGGAGCCGTAGTGGGGGTTCCACTCGCCCAGGCGCTGCCCCAGGTAGTAGCCGTTCCAGAATCCTCGGTTGAAGACGGTAGCGAGGCGTTCGTCCCAGGCAGACTTCTTCTCGTCGGTGAAGGTGCCCTCGACGACGCTACGGATGGCCTCTTTGTAGCACTCCACGACGGTACGCACATACTCCGGCCCTCGCGCGCGCCCCTCTATTTTAAATACGCGCACGCCTGCGAGCATCATTTCGTCGATGAAGCGGATGGTCTTGAGGTCCTTGGGCGACATGACGTACTTGTTGTCCACCTCCAGCTCTATCTCGCTCTCCTTGTCGCGGAGGATGTAGGTGGGGGCGTCGTCAGGGATCATCTCGCCCCCGCTGTCGGTACGGCGGAAGACGTCGTAGCCCCTGCGGCACACCTGCATGCAGGCGCCTCGGTTGGCGCTGTTGCCCAGTTCGTGGAGGCTGAGGTAGCACTTGCCGCTCACAGCCATGCAGAGGGCTCCGTGACAGAACATCTCTATCCGTATGAGCTCGCCCC
>JAEEGG010007232.1_pt1 | contig 25690 bp, 14 predicted proteins | sample 9134161 | NCBI WGS metagenome assembly JAEEGG01 (sample SAMN16246543, study PRJNA631951) | gut metagenome | biome: gut microbiome; feature: rumen; material: CR-attached | host: Bos | place: Iran: Karaj | collected 2018-10 | reverse complement strand
TTTCCACGAAAAAACTTTTGGCCGAAAAAACGCGAGTTTTGAGAGGGTTCACCAAACGATTGGCTTTCAGTCGATTAGCCTCATAATACCACAAAAACCCCTTCGATGGCTCGAAAAAGTCAACGCCGCAGAAAAATTTGGCGTTGCCTTTTTCTGTTAGGGCGTGCTTGCAGAAACGAAAATTGGCCCCAAAATCGGCTAAAATGTTGCACAAAACCACCCTGGCTGTGCAAAATTCGCCTTGAAAGCCTTTCACCCCTTGCCTCTCAACCCTGCACAAACCGCCGAAAGTGTGCTCTTCCCGTTCCAGAATCAAATTTTATTTTGTAAAGAATCAAAAATTTTCATTTCACATCCCTTCACAATTTTTCGAGGTACGGTTGAACATTGGTGACGTTGTTTGAAAACTTCAGACGCTTTCACCGTCTTTTCAACCATAGCAATTTTTCCCCTGTCGTAAGCGGAAATTAACCATTCAAAACATAGCCGAAACTAAGACCTCTGAAAAAAAAATTGTAATCGCACCCAAAAGTTTTTCCATTTTTCTTCCATTGTTTCGTGTTTTTTTAGTAATTTTGCATTTGCAAAGACTAATTACACGACTACGGAAAGCTGAAACATCATGCGAAATACAACGAAAGCTATCATCATTACTTTAGCAGTCCTGACAATAGGCTGCACGGGTAAAGGTCTCCTCCCTTCGGGAAAGAACGCAGGGAGAGGCCGTGATACGCTCCACACCCTGCAGGCGGCCATGAGCATTTATGCCTATCAACCAGTGCGGGCATTGCAGATTATCGATTCGGCTGTCATTGTGGACAACCTCAACGATGTGCGGGCCGACATAGCCAGAGCAAGGATCTACAGCTCGTCACAGAGGAAAGACGAACTCGACTCCATGCTCGGCGGACCGGCGGGCATCAGGTTTGACACGGCACGCGCCATCGGAGAGCGCGTGCTTAGACACGACTCCGTAAAAGTAGACTTGAAAAAACAGAAGAGCATCCTGGAGATCCTGACGTATGTGGCACGCATGCAGGAAGACACCACAAGATGGATGCTGCGGGCGGGCGAACTCCTCAACGTGTGTCATCAGCTCGGCACTGGCTCAGAGACCGATGCGCTGCGCACAGAGGCCGAAATAGGCGCCGCACTCTATGTGATGGGACAGCAAGAGCAAGGAATGGCGAAGCTCGACAGCGCCATCTTCCAACTCGAGTCTTCCTTCATTGGCGAGGACAAGAAAGGGGCCTTCAACGAACTCGACGCCCTCATCGTAGCGTTGAAACGGAAAATATCTGTACTCAGCAAGAATGACAAATATGCCGAGACACTGCCCTTGGCACGGAGCATCATTGAGCGGCTTGCCGACTACGAGCAGCACCCCGACGACTACCACGACGACAGCCCGCGCGAGCCGGAAGACGCCACACAAAGGATAGACTACATCGAATTCTACCGCAACCAGGCACAAAACTTCATCACAGCGGCCTACACCGCACTGAGCGAAGGCGGAAGCATGATAGCCACCTTCGAGGATATTGAGCGCAAAGTGCTCGATGCCACCACACGCGAGCACTTAGCACGCTACAACGCGCTGGAGCAGAGAATGAAGGCCGAGCACCACCAGTTGGAGGCCAAGCTGCAACAGGACAAAACCAACAAGGCCATCCTCACTGCCGTCGCCATCGGCATCATCGCCCTGCTGGCCGTCGCTTTTGCTGCCTTCGTCATCGTCAAGAACAGAACCATCAGCCGCAAGAACAGGCTCCTCGCACAGCAGATTGCCGACACCCTGAACTACAAGGAGCTGTACCGGCAGGAGCGACAGGTGCAGACGCCAGCCGCCACCCCACCCGACATCAATACGCTCAGCGACGAACAGCTGTTCAAGCACATCAATGACGTCATCATGAGCGAGCGACTCTTTCTCGACCCCAAGTTCGAGCGCCAGACCATCATGGACCGTTTCCAACTGTCGAAGGAGCGCGTAGGAGCCATCTTCTCAAAGTTCAGCGACCATGCCAAGCTGAACAGCTACATCCTACAGCTGCGGCTGGAACATGCCGCCATGCTACTCGTGGAAAAGCCCGACTTGAACATTGTGCAGGTAGCTACCGACAGCGGCTTCAGCAGTGGCACTTACTTCAGCGACCGCTTCCGCCAGAACTTCGGCATGAGTCCCACCGACTACCGAAAGGCTCACCAGAGCGCGAAAAGGCCTTAGATTTCGTCTGAAAACATATAGATTTTGTCTTTTTGGTATTAAAATTTGTCCAAAAACCGCATTAATCTTGTCTGCACTATTGCGGTGCAGATTTTTTTTCTTATCTTTGCAGGATAGAAAGGATGCCATTGCGTTAAGTAACAAAATAAAATTAGCTCCGCGCGCAAAACAAAAATGTGAAAGTTAAAAAAGCAGAAGAGCAATGAAAACCGCATTGAGATACGCTTACCGACACGCCACCATCGTGTTTTTGCTTGGGCTTTAATGCTTGCCCATGCAGGTTGAGCGTATTTGCAAGTTGAGATAAGGACATGAGTCTCCGAAGATTGAATACACGTATAAAAACAATCATCACTATATGGTAAGAGTGAAATATAACCGTGCAGTTGTACTCCTGTTGTTCATCATCATGGCTGCCACCACCCGCGCCCAGTTGGCAGTGGTGAGGAACAATTTGCTGTATGATGCCACGCTCACACCCAACCTGGGGGTTGACATCCGCATGGACAGCATCTGGTCGGTAGGACTCACTGCCGGCTACAACGCATGGGATATCAATACGAGCAAAGACAAGAAGTGGCGGCACCTGCTCATCATGCCCGAGCTGCGGCACTGGAACGACAGTGTCTTCGGCGACAAGACATGGTTCTGGGGCCTCAACGCCGCGTGGAGCCATTTCAACGTCAGCAACCCCGGATTCCCCATCGACTTCATATACCCCTCCATCAAAGACGAGCGCATGCAGGGCGACCTCCTGGCCGTAGGTGCCTCCATAGGACACTCGTGGCGGCTCAACCGCCTATTCCGCCTTGAAGCAGAGGCCGGCGTCGACGTGGGCTATGTCAACGCCGACCGCTATGCCTGCGGACACTGCGGAACGCCACTGGGCAAGAAAGATGGGGTGTTCCTGATGCCCAAGCTCGCGCTGAACATCGTGCTGCATCCGAAGAAAGCCAAAGAGGTGGAAGAGGTGCTGCCATTGGAGCCCATACCGCCCGTCATGCCACAGCTCGCCTTCAACCTCCTGCCACCGGCCACCGTCAGCGACATCCTCGCCACCAACAACCCCGTGCTCGAGGAATATGCCAACTACCGGCCCTACGACCGCACACGCGTGCTGCGCAAGGAGAAGGGGATGCTATGGGTGCACTTCCCACTCGACAAGACCACCCTGCTCTACGATTTCCGCGACAACGCACCCATCCTCGACAACATCGTAGACATCACCCGCCAAATCATGGCCGACTCGATGTCGAACGTGCGGCTCATACAGATTATCGGACTGGCATCCGTGGAAGGACCACTCGCCCACAACGAAGACCTGGGCAACGGACGTGCACAGGCACTGCGCGACTATATCAAGCAGCAGGTGCCCGAAGCCACCGACGCGCTCTTCGAGCTCAACGGAGGCGGTGAGGCATGGGCAGAGCTGCGCGACCAGCTGAACGACTACCTCAACGAGCACCCGTCGACAGAACTCAGCTCACAGCTCGCCACCGTGCGCGACATCATCGACAACGAGTCCGACCTGAACCGACGCGAACAGCGGCTGCGCAGCCTCAACGGCGGACGGCCCTACAAGTTCATCAGCGAGGAGCTGCTGCCCGACCAGCGCAACTCCGGCTACCTGCGCATCTACTTCGACCGAGTGCCCGACGCCAAGGCTGAAGCCATCAACAAGGCCGTCGCACTCATGAACCAAGAGCAATGGAAAACCGCCCAGACCATCCTCGAAGGGGTGAAGGACGACCCGCGCGCATGGAACGCACTCGGCGTCACACTCTTCATGAACGGACAGGCACAACAGGCACTCGACTACTTCCGCAAAGCTGCCGCCAACGGCAACGCCGACGCACGCCTGAATGCCGACAAGCTCAGCGGCTACATCCAGGCCCTCTCCTCTTACCAGAACGAGCTTGACAACTACAATCAGCTCGTGAATCAGCAAAAACGAAAATAGACTAACATAATATATAAATGTACGCGCGAAAATAGACAAAGATTAACAGCGGCCTGAAAGCAGGCCTTACGGGAGAGAAATATCCACTCTATACAGAAAACTTTTTTAATTAATTCTTTTTATTCACTTTTTAAATTTTATCTACATGATGAAAAAATTATTCTTATTTGGAATGATGGGTGCCATGGCACTCACATTCGGCGCCTGCTCCTCCGAAGAGGAAGTAGCAGAGGTGAACCCCACCTACGATGGCAGCGCTGTGAAGACTCAGTTCTCTATCAACGTGGGACAGCACAGTTTTGCTACCCGTATGACTGCCGAGAACGTACAGGCTGATGCTGTTGGTACAAACCGTTTCCTCGGCATGAAGAACATGAAGCTGTTTGCTTTCAAAGCATTACCTGCTGATGGCGTAACGAAGGCTGCAGCTTTTGACCTGGGAACACTTGCAACATCCGATGTCACCAACACTCACTCCAACCAGTTCTATACCCTGCAGATTCCTGTTGGAACGACCAACTTTGTGTTCTACGGAAGTTCAACAGGAACTGATTCTGAAGCAAATGGAAAATTAACCGTTCCTGCCACAGTAAGCGAACTGAGTGATGTCAACTATGCTCTGACAACTCGTTATACTAGCGACTTCGCTACAACAGGTGCAGCAATTGCTGCTAAGCTGACAAGCATTGCTGGCGCTACAGGTTGGGCTACTGCTACAGATCCTATTCTGAGCCAGTTGTACACTAACTTCACCGCAACAGAAGGCAAAGTCCGCGCTGGCTACGGTGCTGCTGTAATCCGCATGGTCAACGATCTGAAGAAAGCTGCTACAGAGCTCAAAGCAAATAATGCCACAACGTCTACGCTCTACACGGTGGCCGATGCCATCTTGACTGCCATTAACGCCAATGATGTCTCTAGCTACTCAGCATTCCCCACGAATTTAAAGATGCCTGCTGGTGCTGCTCAATTGGAGTGGGATGCCACTAATAAGAAGTTCAGCTACAAGACCACTCCCAATGCCTTCAAGACCGAGACTGTTAACCCTCAGCTGATAGCTTATCCCGCTGAACTGATGTATTGGGCAAGCTCCGATCTCCGCGAGACCCCCAATGAGAAGGAAAAGACAGATTATCCTGATGGCGTAACCAACTGGGCTAACGACGAAAATACAAAGTGGACCGACTGGAATGTGGGCGCTGTGAAGGCTAGCACCCGTGCTATCGCCATGAAGCGTAACATTAACTACGGCGTCGCTGGTTTGCACTCAACAGTTGAGTGGACTGCTGGTAATTATGATGACAACCGTGCAAAAGTTGTTAGTGGCTCTTCCACGCCCTCAGCAGATTATACCAATGAGACTTTCACTGTGAACGCTAATAGCTTCACACTGACAGGTATTCTCGTTGGTGGACAGCCTGCAAGTGCAAAGTGGAACTTGCTACCCGCAGCTAACGAATTCAAGTGGGTGGTCTATGACAACAAGCTCGTTGCTAATAAGAACGAGAGCTATACTCTTCTGCTCGATAACTACAATACTGGAACTCAATCTGACGTCCTCGTTGCTCTGGAATTCACCAACAACCTGAAGCACACCGTGACGAAAACAGACGGAACTACAGAAGAAGTTGCCGCAGACTTCTACGGTATCGACGGTATCATCCCTGCTGGCGGCACATTCTACCTCGTGGGTAAATTGGAACTCTCCACAGCAGCCAACTGGACTGAGGCTTACGAGAATGACCGCATCAATGCTACCAAGCGCATCTTTGCCCAGGATCGTATGACCGTGGCTAACTTCAAGTTCTCTAACGATGCTCTGAAGAACGCCTACGAGACCATTCCCGATCTGCAGTCTGTCGCTATGCTGTTCGGTCTCTCTGTGGATATCCACTGGCTCGATGGTCTTGTATTCAACAACGTCCAGCTCTAATCCCCTCTGAATCCTCTATAGGGACGCGGCGTGTCAGCGCCGCAGGTGCACAGAAGGCACGGCGCGTCCCTACCTTTTTACAAAATAGAAGGCATCGCAGCAAGTAGGACGAAAAGACACGAAGAATGATTGTAGTCTCAGTTGTTGATGTTGTCTTGATAAAAATAGAAACAAAAAATGAAAACGAACAGGAAGATTAACGCCCTTTGCGCTTGTGGCCTGCTGACGATGGCCTTGCTGCCCACGGCATGCAGCACCATCGACGACAACCGCGACGACTGCTACATCAACCTGCAGGCCGACTATGAGCTGAACCTGGTGACCAACGAGACCTCCGAGCTGGCACGCACGCTCGGCGACCGTCCCGGCATCGCAGAGGCTCTGCGCCAGCACCTCAGCGGCGTGCTCGCCGACCCGGGGCGCGACCTCATCCTGTCGTTCTACAACAATGGCCCACGCTCCTATCAGCAGACGGAAGCCATGAACAATGCCCCTACCAAGCGCGTCAACATGACCCTCGACATTAAGGACTACGAGCACCTGGCCATCGCCAACGTGCAGGGCAACAACGTTGTCACCCTCGAAGGCGACAACACCTTACAAACCACATCGCTCAACGCCAATAACACCAACGAGGCCATCGCCTCGCAGAAGACCGGCATCTTCACCGGGCGCCGCTCCTTCCCCAACATGACCTACGGCAACTACCCCTGCCATATCCCCCTCTACATTGCCAACTGCGCCGCAGCCATCGTGCTCGACCCGCGCACGGCCAAGTTCACCGACGTGAAAATCTACACCACCGGCTTCGCCACCAGCTTCTCGGTGGCCGACAGCACCTACCGATACGACAAATCACCCTTGGTACGCGCCGAGAGCGTGGCCATGCCCGATACCACCCGCTGGATTGCCTTCTGTGGCGTCAGCTTCCCCTCGAAAGAACCCGCTGCCCCTGCGCGTGAGACCCGCTCTCGTGTAGACGCCGACCAGCCATTCAGCTATGCCGACAGCGGGCAAGACCTCTGGCAGTATGAAGGCTATGTCACCATGGCCGACGCCAGCGTCACCAAGACCACCCTCACCATCCGCCATCCGCTGCGCAACGGACAGCTGAAGGTGCTGCGCGGATACATCGACGACCAAGGCGCCATCCGCCTCTACGATACCACCGTGGGTGTCGATGTCGACATGAGATGGCAGTCGGGCGGAACCTTCAACCCCATTCTGTAATAACATAGTTGAGAGCTTAAAGTGAATACGATGATAAAGGCTATCAGAACAAGGCAACACAACGGTGTGCTCACACTTTGTGGATTTGTGGGATGTGCTATGGCACTTCTCACCGCCTGTGTCGAATACGATGACCCCAGCTTCGTACCCGTCACAGGTGCCGTGAAGCACACCCAGCTGGCACTCTCTGCCAGCGGCAGCAATGCCACCACTCGTATGTCAGCCGCCATCACACAGGCCGATGAACAGGCTAACGGCTCACACTTCCGTGGCATCAGCGACCTCTTCCTCCTGCCTTTCCAGATAACGAAGACCACCAGAGATTATATCGAAGGAGCTGATACACCCGCAGGACAGCAAGTCGTAGCAGACAACAACACTATACCATCTCTTTATAATGGCGCCAACTCGAAATACTACCTTGATGTAGCTATCCCCATCGGCACCAATGCCTTCCTCGTCTACGGAAGAGCCACAGGCAACAAATCCACTTTGGCTGAAAAGCAGACCAATGGCATCCTCCAAGCCACAGGCCTGACAAGCACCGTCGGCACCACTCCCAGCGGCATCAGCTTCTCTCCCGTGCCGATGGTCACAGCCTCTACATCATGGACCAAGCGCGATGCCATCATCACCTATCTCAACAGCATTTTTAATGCAAACTGGGCTAATGGCACTACCTATCCTGTCCTCAACGGTCTCTACGATGTAGTGAAAGCCATGAAGGCTGGCTCCTCCGCCAGCGTGCTTGCGTTCATTCAGGAAATCTATGATGCCCTGAAGGGATCTAATGGCAATGGTGTAGGTGATGTGATAACAGCCATTAAAACTGGAGCCACAGTCGACACAGAGAATAATCTTATTACTGCACTACCTACAGCGTGCCAAGGTTATCCCACAAACGACATTGGACTGCCTGACGGAGCTGCTGTCATTAGCTGGAACGAGTCAAGCCATGCTTTCGAGGCAGTTACCTCGAAGAATAATTTCAATGGACTGAACACCGATGTCAACAACTTCGTCTTCCCTGCCGAACTGTACTATCGTGCCAACAGCCGCATACACACCAGCGAGGTGGAAATTAGCGGTACGAATGAGCAAGTTCAAACTATAGCTGAACATATTTTCTACCGCGCGAAATGGAACGTTGACGATGGCTCCGTATTGGAGCAGCCGATAACCAATGGCAGTTCTGAGAAGCTCTTCACCCCCAATGGCATGGTCTTCAACAACACGACCATCGTTGCCATCACCGACCCACTGCAATACGCCGTCAGCCGCCTCGACCTCAGACTGGAAGCCAAGAACGGAAGCACTACGCTGACGAAGCTGGTAGACAAAGCCGGAACGGAGTTCGACCTCGCCGACCTGCCCATCACAGGCATCCTCGTAGGACAGCAAAGCCCCGTGGATTATCTCTTCCAGAGCAAATGGCAGCAAGATACCGATCCGCTCTATACCATTTACGACAACGCCATTGAAGGAACAATCAACGCAGCAACAAATGTCTACACCCACACCCTGGTACTGGAGACGGCCAAAGACCAGACCGTAAATGTTGCCATCGAACTGCAGAACAACAGTGGCGAGAGCATCCTCACCCAAGTGCCGGGAGACGAAGAAGACCAGATAATCCCCAGCGGCTGCAAGTTCTATTTAGTAGGACAGCTGGTTATCAAAAGCGAGGATGGAAACGGTGGCTATACCTACATCGACAACTATTCGGAAACTAACCCAGCCAAGAACCGCGTCTTCTGCCAGGACCACGTGACGCAGGTGACCTTCACCGTCAGCGACCTAAAGAATGCCTACTACGTGATACCGCCCCTCAGCAATGTCGACTTGGAATTCAGCCTCAAAGTGATAGACTGGAAGTTGTCTACGCCAACAAGCATTATGTTAGAATAGTGTATTAAGGTGAAAAAGAAAGATTCATTATGATATATAACCATTATAAGAAGGCCAAAAAGAAGGTAAGAGCCATCATAGCGTTCTTACCAATAGCCCTTCTGTCTTTCATTACGGCATGCGTCCAGCATGAAGACCACTACATAGAGGAAGATACAGTTCCCCTCACCTTCTACTTGCAGACTGCAGGCAGCCAGCACACCCGGGCTTACATTGGCGATGTGGCCGCAAAGGCAAATGAGGAAGCCATCAACACCATCAAGGTGTGGCTCTTCGACATAAACACAAATACTTGTATCAGCTATTCCAATAGCATTGACGACAACAATGTATCGATGTCGATACCGAAAAGTTATGTCGGTCAAAGTGTCAATGTTTATATCATTGCCAATGCCGAGAGCGTAGGTCTTAACGATCTTGATGGCGGAACAATACTGAGCGACTTGCAGGCGGCCATCTTGGGTAGCAAGGATGCGACCACCACTTACTTCACTCCTGCCAATCCTACCATAGCAGTACCCACTGAGGGACTGCCTATGAGTCGCATTGTGAAGAATTGCCCCATCACCCTATCCGAGGATGGCATCAAAGCAAAACTCCCCGAAATTAAGATTACACGGGCTGTCTCGAAAATTCGTTTTGCCTTTGCCAGGATGAAAGACAACCCCGGCCAAGTAGTGGGCATCACCTTGCACGCCAATCAGATTGCCAGTCAGGAGCGCATCTTCCCCGTCGATCCGGCTACCAACGCTGCCGACTACACCAACTCCTATCTGGGCGACTTGCATGCAAATATCGTCAGTGGCAGCTATATGAACAATGCCATGACACTGGGCAGCACAAATGGCCAAACAGTTCTCGTTCCTACCAATGGCATCCAAGAGGTCTACGACCAAAACAATCCAACCGTAGATCCAACCATCTATACCTGGGCAAACTGGTCGGGGGCCCACAGCTCATTGACCAACCAGCAAAAAGCTGAGCAGTACAACACGCTGATGGACGACTATGTCACCCATGAAGTCTACCTCCGTGAATCTGACTTACAGCTGACGGGCACCATCTACTACCGCTTTTCGAATACGGAAGAAGTAAAGTCTGTCAATTTCAGCATGAGCCAGACCAGTGATATTCAGGACTTCGCCCGCAACCACGAATGGATAGTATACGGATATTTCATGAACGGGGAAATCATACTCACTGTCACCGTGATGCCTTGGGAACTGAAGGAGTCGACCATCGTATACAGCCAGACACCTATGTATAATGGTACGGCAACATGGAAGGCCAACACATACGATGAGACAATGTCCTATCCGTCTGTCGCCGAAGAGGAAGGCGGCATCCGAACAATAGCCCTCCGAGCTGCCACTACAGCAGAATACTCCTTCGAGATAGTTAGTCCACAAGGATTCTCCTGGATTGCAACTTTCACCTCGTTGACGGGTAATCCCCAAGCCTTCAAATTCGTACATGCCGACAACTCGCTTTCTGACACTTTCACGGGAACAATCGGTACGGGACCAACCACCTTGAAAATAAAAGCTGCCACCGACACGCCTGCCGAATCATCATCGGCCATTCTCACTTTAACCGTGCGTCAGGGCGAAGGAAAGAACATTCCCTTGCAGGAGTTGAGTATCTATAAGATAGTTCAGGTGGCCAACTAAGCCAATATCAACCGATTCTATATTCTTTAGCAACATAAGCATCATGAAGAAATACTTGTCATATTTGGGTTTTGTTCTGACTACGATAGCGGCATTCTCTTCCTGCATGGTCAGCGACGACCTGTTGGACGATGACATAGGCACCTCAGCCACTCTTACGCTGACCTTGCCCGATTTGGGTATGCCTACCCGTGCCACCTCCGACGGCATCGACAGGTTTAATGAAAACAAGATTAGAAGTGTTGACCTGTTTTTCTACCCTATAGGGGAAACCGCTTCCAATGCTATACATCACGCGAAATACACGATTGGCAATGGTATGACAGTTAATGAGGATGATCATATTGCCACGCTAACATCCAAAATCAGCATCAGTGCTCTACGCAACATCTTCCCCGACTACGACACAGCAACGGAAGCACAGACATGTGAGGTCTATGCCATTGTCAACCTGCCCACAGATATTACCATCGGTAGCAACACCGACCTCACCTCGTTAAAACACATCGAGCTGTCGAACCCGGTGTTCGGTCAGACCAATCCCACTAACGACAAGATAGGTGCCATCCCAACAGAATTCGTCATGAGCGGGCTGTCTGACGACAACGAAGGTAATCGTGTCACTCTGTCAAGTGACAAGCGCACTATCCAAGGAAATATCAATGTCTACAGGGCTGCCTCCAAAATCTCTTTGGAACTGACAGGCGTAGAATCCACTTTCACAGATGCTTATGATAATGTATGGCTGTCACAAACAGACAACATTATCGTCAGCATCCGCCACGGACAAACTAAGGGCTATGTAGATAATCCTACTGCCACGAATGTAACTGGCGATTACACTCTGAAGGACATCCGAATGATTCCGACAACTGCAAACACAGCTGTTGCCTCTACAGAAGAAGGCCACTATTCCACCGATGTGCCGTTCTACAGCTATGCCCACAACTGGAAGACGGCTCAACAATACCGTACATCTCTGTTGTTGACAGTATATTGGAAGAACACCAGTCAGGCGGGTAGCTCATTTCAGCCCACCTACTACGAGATACCCATCAATGACGAGGAGGAGGCCCTGATTCGCAACACCTACTACAAGATCTCACTCAGGGTCGGTGTTTTAGGCAGTTTGGTGGAAGAAGAACCCGTCAAGATGACGTGTAGCTACGTCATACTGCCTTGGGGAACGAACGAGACTATTCTCGCCGACCTCACTCAGGTGCGCTATCTCGTTGTTGACGAAACCAAACTGGACATGGAGAACATCATAGCCACAACGGTCAACTTCTCCAGCAGCCACAATATATATTATGCAAACAAGAGCCTGCAGCATCGTGACCTGCATGCTACTACTGCTCAATGGGAAGACATCGACCCGGACAAATTTCGTGTAGTCATATCCAATCCGACAAAGGAGAATCCAACAGGTACCATCACCGTGGAACATGAATTGAACAACAGCATGAATGCAGACGGTGACTATACTCAGTATAAGATGGAGTTCGATGTTTACCATTATGATGAAGATCTTGCCACTACAAGGTACAAAGAACATATCGTAGTCTATCAGGAGCCAATGATCTTTGCTGAAGCAGAAATGAATTATAACTATATTCGCTATTTGAATGGCCAGACCAACAACTATAATGATCAAAGAGGCTATATGTGGGTTAATAATGGGCAAGGATCTTATGGTGGTCAAAATGGTATAAGCAGTAATGCTGGTAATAAGAATCCGAACAGATATATTATCAAAGCGACAGCTTTGACTTCTAATGAATATGTCATTGGAGACCCAAGAACATCTTACATTAATAATAACCTGACTAATGCGACAATTGGGTACGAACAAAGTAATACTTATAACTGGTCGTATACGACAACTACTACCGATTTAGACGTTGCCGAGTCTTGGGGGAGATATACAGAAGGTACAACTAATCAGACAGTTGCAGCGCATTATGGAACATATCAAGAGTATCAGGAGCATGGAGGATATAGACAATCCGACTATATTACTAATACGAATAATATCCCAAGTGGTGTTGATTGGAGTCAACATACTTCGGAAGCTAATGCCTATGTCACTTTAGATGGTGATAATGATCCCATTTATTGGTGGAGAGAAAGAAGAAATAATGGCAGCTATCGATACTATTATGCATATTATTACATATACGCATATTATACGACAGTACCTTCTTATTCCAACACTCTGATGTACTATCATCCCACAGATGAAACGGAACGTACAGAGAATATGATTGCTCCTGAGTTTATGATTGCCTCATCGTATGGTGTAACTAGTGACATTAGTAAAGAAGCAGCACGCAAACGCTGTGCTTCTTATCAGGAGGACGGTTATCCAGCTGGACGTTGGAGACTTCCTACGCAAGCAGAGGTTATGTACATCGTGCAACTTTCTGCATGGGGAATCATACCTCATCTTTTTGGCTATGTAACAACCAATAATGACGGTACGGTTACTGGAAGAGACCAAGATGCACCCTATTGGAGTGCAAATGGCCAAATCATGGTAAATGCAGGTCAAGGTACAGCAAGAGTATATAATAGCACAACTAATACGGCTGTCCGTTGTGTCTATGACACATGGTTCTGGGGACGTGACGAAGACGATAAAGTCACTAGGACACAATATACTTGGGGCGATGAAAACTACTAAATTATTTTGGGGTATTACAAAGGATATAACTGACATGAAAATACGATCAATCATAAAGACGCTGCTCTTCGGAATGCTACTTCTGACGGCAAGCTGTAGCGAGGAAGTCACTAATGAACTTGTCAGCCAGCCACAGACAGGCGAGCCGGTGACGCTCCGCATGAGTATCGACATGCCCGAGACAGGCATGGCCACCCGTGCTATGGACGATGGTACAGCACCAACCATCACGTCACTGTGGGTTGCCGTATTCACTCAAGACCACTATCTGAAGCAGGTGGCGGAGGCAGTGCCTGTGCGAACGGACGACCAAGGTCATTTCCTGCCCGCTGACGATAATGACCCCCATCGCCTGACCTATTTCGACGTGACACTGAACACCACCGACCAAAATGTCATCATTCATCTCATCGCTAACTACGACCTCAGCACCCTGCCCTTTGGACAGGAAGGACAGATTATAGGCAGTTTGGAGGTCTCGGGCAACAAGGATGTCTATTGGCAGCGGATACCCAGCGTACCCATCAAGATAGAATTGGACAACGACGGGAACTACACCAGTCAGATGATTGACGCTACCGCTATGCCAAAGGTTATCCAGGCTCCCGACGAGTTGGTAGAGGTGCCTCTGGTACGTAACTATGCCATGGTAGAACTGGAATTGGCTCCTACGGTCACCAACTTTGAAGTCACAGGATTTGCCCTGACCAACATGCCCGACCGAGGCAGTGTGGCACCACGTATCAACCAGAATACTTTTGCCAACTATTATGACGGCGCTAAACGTAATGCCACGTGCAAGTCGTACGCCAATATCCTCGCCCAGGGATATAAGGGCAACGACCCCTACGGTGTAGAGCACAGCGAAGAGCAGGAGTACACATCCTTTGGAAATGCTATTTACACCTACGAGTTCAACAACGACCGCGACGAGCTCAGCACGATGTCGATGATTATTAAGGGCAGGTATGGTAATGATGCCAATGACACTTACTACAAGGTAGACCTTACCTACGAAGATGCGAATAATGTAACCCACTATTATCATGTCCTTCGCAACTTCAAATATAAGGTTCAAATAAAAAGGCTCATTGGTAGTGGCTATGAGACGGAAGAAGACGCTATGCAGCGCCCTGCTTGTAACAACATCTCTGGTTCTACCCTCGTCAGCAGCCTTACCAATGTGTCCAACGGCGAATATCAGCTGTATGTAGACAATATGGACCTCGTCATGGTGCACAACAACACCTATCAGCTGAAATACAGATTTGTGGATCTGGCGAACATGAACACTGTCAACAACCGTATCAGCATTATTTCGTCAGGTTGTACAGGTACAGGTCATGTATTGGCATCAGCACCTCAGAAAACTGGAACTGACGGTGACTGGCAAATACTGACACTGACTCCTAACAACCCGGCCAACCAAGCTATGCCTTTGATTGAGGAGTTGATATTGGTTGACAATGACACTAAATTGATGCGTAAGATAAAGCTGACGCTTCGCAGGCCTTACACCATGAAAGTGGAGCTCACGCCAAGCACGGTGCCACAGACCTATAACTGCCCTGTGACTGTAAGTGTCTATATCCCTACCGGATTGGAGTCTTCAACATCTATGTTCCCGCTCAGCTTCTATATCGATTCACAGAACAACACCCTCTATCCTCAGGCTAACACCGATATGCCTGTAGTCGTGAACCATGATGGCACGTATTCTTTCCTGAAAGAGATTCGCCAAGTGGACTATGAGCAATTGCCCATCGTGGAAACAACAGTCAACATCGGAGGACAAACCATTACCCAGCCGATGCGCCGCATAGACTGCTATTTCATGACAAATGCTTTGCAAAGCGGTACTACAGTGCACGTCAACAACACCTACTTCAACCAAGGAGAGGCAACACTGACGACAGGCACAGCAGGTGTCATCACCAATGTCAATATTGTCGGCACGGAGTATTATGGTGCTGGACATAGCTTGACGCTGAAATACACATTGTCCAATAACATCAACTATGCAAATAACTTGACTATCACTCTTAATGATGGCACACAGACGGTAACGTACAACGATGCCAATACTGATTGGACAGCTGGTGTTCATGAGGTTAAAATGAAGACAGTGAGTTTCAGCGATGACGTCAGTTTCACCATCACGGCTACGTATAACGGTAACACACAGACCATCACCGTTCCCAACCCCAAGAAACGTCATGTGCTGTTGATTCCCAAAGGTAGCTTCCGCATCACCGATACAAGCGTGCTGAACAACTATGCTATCGAACGTAGTGGCGACAGCTATTACTGGGCACGTGCCAACAACTATGAATGGCCCGACTATCACTTGGATGGTATAGATAGTGGTTCGGGTAGAATTAACGGTGGAAATGGCAACAATGCTGGTACTACAGAAAATTTTGAAATAGACGCCACATACGGTGGACGCGTGCAGCAGTTCACTGAATCAACTGAGTTTGTATTCACCACCTATTACAATTACGGTTCCACACAACCCACCATCAATGCCACCATCGAAGAGTATAATACACGAGCGCATGAACTTCCAAAGAAGTATGCAGTGCTCACCGTTGGCGACATCTGTAACAGCTGGGTCACTACCGGTGGGGAGAACGGAGGATACATCAACCTCGTATTGAACTTCAGCGAAACGATGCCTGCATCTTTGGGGAACTAATGCAATATTTATAAGAGAACAGCAACAGCAAAATCTTCAAGTGAAGCATATAGCTGTTGTTGTTGTTATTGTTGATATCCAGTCGCTGCTCCTGCCATTGCCGTCGCAGTTTTTCCTCCGATTCCTTTGCGGTTTCAGATGTATTCCGAGGGGCGATAGAAACATGGTGGCGACTTTTGAAAATTTGGCGGCGACTTTTTGAAATTTGGTGGCGCTTTTTGAAAACTCCAGGCCGTGGATTTTTTGGTCTGCATGCCACGCCATTTTCCCGCCATTTTTCCGACCTGCACAACCCATCGCACTTTTTCCTCCGATTCCTTTGCCTTTTTAAGAAATACTTCGTATCTTTGCAGCGATATTGCGACAAATAGAGCTATGAGCACTGAAGGGACTATGAGGCGCATGATGCTACTATTCCTTTTCATTATTGCCGCTGCCTCGCTATGGGCGCAGCAATATGCGATGCCGCAGGTGCCCGACAGCATCCGCGACGCTACGGCACGCGCTGACTTTGCCACGGCCCGCTTCTGGGAGCGCTACAACTTCTGCGACACCACACTGCTGCGGCCCGACTATGCCGAGCAGGCCATGTCGGACTTCATCGGACTGCTGCACTATGGTTCTCCGGCGGGACGCGAGCTGGCGGTGAGGCGATGGTTCGACGCTGCCACGACGACACCACAGGTGTACGACTATTTTGCCTCACAAGCCGACTACTACCTGCACCACCCGAACTCGCCCATGCGCGACGACGAGCTGAGCCTGATGGTGGCGCGCCACGTGGCTGAGTGCGAGGTGGCGGGCGAGGCGCTGCGCACACGGGCCCGCTTCCAGATAGAGCTGGCCTCGCGCAACCGCGAGGGCGACATAGCCACTGACTTCAACTGCCAGATGGCCGACGGACAGAAGCACCGTCTGCTGGAGATGCTGCACACGCCGCTGACGCTCATGCTGTTCTACGACCCGGACTGCGACAACTGCCGCGGGATGATTACGCGGCTGCGCTACAGTTCGCTCATCAACCAGTGCATCAGCGAAGGACGGCTGACGTTCATAGCCGTCGACGCGATGAAGGAGAAGACGGACACGGACGAGCCTCTGCCCGACAACTGGCTGAAGGTGAGCGACGTGAGCGGCGTGCAGGAGCACCTACTCTACGACCTCACCGCGCTGCCAGTGCTCTTTCTGCTGGATGGCGACGGGCGCGTGGTGCAACGCGACACAGACATTCATCGAGTGATGAATTATTTGGTGTCGCACTAAACCCTGAAGGGGTCGCCAGTACTCACAGGCGACCCCTTCAGGGTCAATGTCGCTCTTATCCATCTATCCAGGGGTACTACGCACCCTCGGCTATTGAGCGGTGACGCTTTCACCGACAGCTACAGTCACAGACGGATAATCACATACGAGTCCACTTGAAAGAGAAGAAAGGGGGCTCATTTGTTCTTATCTATGCGTGCTTGATAGAACTGGCGGAGGTCGGACCAGCGGTAATAGGGGAACTGGTCAGTGGATATGGGCAGACGGGCCTCGACTCCATTGAGCAGACATTTCATGAGGATGTCGTCGTTGCCCTTCTTGCCACGATAGAAAACCAGCTGGATGTTCGAGGCCTTGCCCGTCTGCCAGTTCTGGTAGCAGTTCTTCACCTCGTAGGGGTCTTCTGGGTCTTTGTCGGCCCCGTTGATGCCCATCAGCACGGTGAGCGGCCCAAGACAGGTGTCGTGGCCGAAGCGCAGGTCGGCGATATGGTCGCTACTACCCTTGATGACGGCATCGGCCTTCTTGATGATGTCTTCCAGGATAGGAATCATCTCGTATTGCGGCTCGAACACCCACGAATAGGAACCGAGGTTCGACTGCTCCCACTGAGCCGCCATCTCGTCGTCGGTGATCAGATGGCCCATCATGCCCTCGTGTCCGATGTTGGGCAGCGAGGTGTAAAGGTTGATGAGGTTGCTCCCTATGTTGCGAAGGTTGCCGGGCAGGCTGTCGGTGCTGATGAACACCCGCTTCACCACTTTGTCGCGCAGCGATTCGTCGAAGTGGAAGGCAGCCCTGTTGCGCTCCCATCGTGCCGTGTCTCTTCTGAACTTTCGCTTCAGCGGGTTCTGGTTGTCGGTGGGCACCACGCCATTGAGGGTCTTACGCGCCGACTGTTCGCGGATTTCAATTTTCGGGTTGCACTGCACCAGCTCCTGACAGAACGACGACATGCTGAGCACGCAGCGCCCCGTGAGCGAGGAGATGGCCAGCACGTTGCCGCCCCGTTTGAACACCTCAGGGAAACTGTTGTACATCACTCGGGCTATGCGCTGGTGCTGCTCCCACCCCAGGTCGCTCAGCTCGCTGACGCCTGCCGTCAGCTCGTCTTTGGCAGCCATGAACTTGGTGAAGAAAGCCTCGCCCTCGGCGGTGAGCAGCTGCTTCTCGTGGGCCGTCGTCAGCAGCCTCGAGAGCTCCTGGTAGAGCGTCGAGTTCCAGTAGTAGCGCGAGCCGTGGCGGGCATAGTGGCAGATGTAGAAGGGCTTGTAGCCCTTGGGGGCCTTCGTCAGCGGCTGGGTGGTAAACGTGTACGGATAGTCCGTTCCGTACGCTCTTCTTGGGTCGGCCTTGAGCTGGTCGAGTGCAGCATTGCCTTGCGCCCACGATGCGATGGCCGTGAGCACAGTGATGAGTAGCAGGATGGTTCGTTTCATGCAGCGTAGATAATAAAAGTATTTTGCAAAGTTACGAAAAATCGGGCAAATTCGGGAGAAGGGTTCTCCAATTTCATATTTTACGTTTCATATTTTATGAAATGCAAAGATAGTTCTTTCTTTCGAATCACGCAAATTTTTCGTAGTTTTTTTCTCTATCAGGGAATAAAAGCGAGAAACAGCAATCACTCATTCTTTGTAAAAAAAGGTGGCATCTGCTGGAAAAAGCCATTCACTTCGGATTACGTCAATGATGGCCAACTGGAGATGCAGTCGGCACAGCGGCATGCAAAACTGGAGGGGCAATAAACACATAACTCAGGGCTTGTCCTGGGCTATGGGCTTATTGCCCCTCCGGGGCACCATCCCAACAAATATTGTGCAGATGTGACCAACCCCTTCGGGAGGGGCTGTGGTTGCCTATTTTTCGGCCTTGAAGGCCTCGGCCTGCTGGCGGATGAGGTCTTGGTCGTTGAAATAGTCGATGCGCATGGCGCGACGCACCTCGTCCATCGTCTGGGCACCCACCTCACGGGCCTGCTCGGTGCCTTTCTTCAGGATGTTGTAAATCTCGGGGATGTCCTGCTCCAGCTCATGACGGCGCTGGCGCATAGGCTCCAGAAATTGGTTGAGCACCTGGTTGAGGAACTTCTTGCACTTCATGTCGCCCAGTCCGCCACGGCGGTAATGGTCCTTCAGCTCATCCAGGTTTTGGTATTCAGGCCAGAAGTTGGCGAAGTCCTGGTCGGTGCTGAAAGCATCAAGATAGGTAAAGACGGCGTTGCCTTCCACGTGTCCTGGGTCGCTGACGTTCAGGTGCAGGGGGTCGGTGTACATCGAGCGCACCTTCTGCCACACCTCGTCGGCCGAGTCGGAGAGGTAGATGCAGTTGCCGAGGCTCTTCGACATCTTCTCCTTGCCATCGGTGCCGGGCAGTCGGCGTGCCGTCAAGTTCTCGGGCAGCATAATCTGCGGCTCCACCAGCACGGGGCCGTAAATGTTGTTGAATCGGTTCACCAGCTCACGCGTCACCTCCAGCATCGGCTCCTGGTCCTCGCCAGCTGGCACGGTGGTAGCCTTGAAGAGGGTGATGTCGGCGGCCTGGCTCACGGGGTAGCAGAAGAATCCCAAGGGGATGCTCTCGCCCTCGAAGCCGCGCATCTTTATCTCGGTCTTCACCGTGGGGTTGCGCTGCACGCGGCTCACGCTGACGAGGTTCATCAGGTAGGTGGTAAGCTCGGCCAGTTCGGGGATATGGCTTTGAATGAACAGAATACACTTTGCGGGGTCGAGGCCAGCGGCCAGATAGTCGAGCGCCACATTGATGATGTTCTGCCGAATCTTCTCGGGGTTGTCGGCGTTGTCGGTCAGTGCCTGCACGTCGGCCATAAAGACGAACATACGGTCGTAGTCGCCAGCGTTTTGCAGCTCCACGCGACGGCGCAGCGAGCCTACATAGTGTCCCAGATGGAGCTTCCCTGTGGGGCGGTCTCCTGTCAGAATAACTTTCTTCATGAATATCTTTTTTCGTGTGTTATTGTGCAATGAGGGTGCAAAATTACGAAAAAAAAAGCAGACAGCGCAAAAATGCGATATTTATTTCACTTCCCTACCGCAATGTGTCGCCCATTTCAGTTCTTTTCGGTCATGTACTTCCAGTAGCGCCGGGGCATGTCGTTGAGCTGCTTACGGGGATTCATGCGCTCCTTGATGCAGATGGCCTTGAAGTAGGTTCGCCAGAGTTCCTGCAGCAGCTGGTCGTCGCTGCTGAGCACGTCGTCATCAAGCTTGCCGTTCGACAGGTCGAAGGGGACGGTGGATTCGTCTGAGAAGGTGATGCGAATTGGGGTGGGGGTGGAGTTGTAATATCCATAATGGCGCTTGGCATCGTAGATGAGCCACGCCTGGTCGTTGAAGCGGTCGGCGAAGTGGTCGATGACGAGGGGGAGCACGTTGTGGTCGGGGCTGACGACGGCGAGATAGGTGCCGTCCTTGGCTTTCTGGAAACGGATGAACTGCTTCATGCGCAGCTGCTCGTGGAGCACACGGCGGGCGATGTTGGTCACGGCCAGCACGTCAGGGTCGGCAAAGTTGCGGGCGATATCCCCCTGTCGGAACACTTTGCAGACATATTGGAACAGCGGCTGATTCAGTTCCCTCAGTTCCGACAGCCAGCTAACGGAAATCAATTTCATGGCCTCATGCGTCAGCCGCTTCTCCAGTCCTGCCCACACGCGCTGGGCCTTCATCTCGTCGGTATGAACTTTATATATACGGTCGCAGAACAGCGGCAGTGCGTCGCCCTCCTTCAGCAACTGCTCCGGCTGCTCCTTCAAGGCAAAGGCATCGAACACCGCCGTCAGCAGTCCGTCCATCGTTCCGTCGAATGTATATACCGTCATTTGCTGAATTCGAGTGAGAAGGTGGTGCAGTATCCGTTTCGGGGCTTGTCTTCCAAACTGATGGTACCCCCCTGTTGCACCATCAACCTACGCGAGAACGACAGGCCGATGCCGCTGCCTGTGCGCTTAGTGGTGAAGAAGGGTATGAAGATGCTCTGACGAGCCTCTGCGGGTATGGGCTGTCCGTTGTTGCTCACCAAGAGCCTCCCCCCAGTCGAGGGCGACGAGGGAGCCATCTCAGTGGCGATGCGGGTGGCCCCAGCCTCGATGGCGTTCTTCACAAGGTTGATGAGTATCTGGCGCAGCATGTTGAGGTCGGCATTCACGATGGCATCGTCGGGCACGGGGCAGTCCCATGCCACATTGGGATAGAGCTGCTGGATATCGGTCAGGAGAGGCGCCAACCGCACTTGCTCGAAGACGGGTTGCTGCAGCTGCGACAGTTTTCGGTAGGAGTCAACGAAGGCGTTCATGTGCTGCGAGGTGGCGAAGATGGCGTGAATGCCCTCTTCGAGCGGAGTGCCTTTCACGTCAGGGCGGTCGAGCAGCAACTGGCTGATGCTGGTGATGGGTGCTGTGGCGTTCATTATCTCGTGGGTCAACACCCGTGTGAGCCGCTCCCACGATTCCACCTCGCTCTGGTTCACTTGCTGGCGGATGGTCTCCCCCAGCCTATTCAGCGTCTCCTGCATGGCCCGCTCGCCAAAGAACATGCCATCGGTGGGCATTCTGAAGGTGAAATCGCGATTGCGTATGGCCTCCTGCATCAAGTAGGCACGCAGGCGCAGCTTCCGCTGATGGCTGACAAACCACACCACGAATACCACGACGACTACACCTATTATAATATATGCCCACATAAAAGAAAGTATCTATCTACGGCTTGAGGGGTTGTTGGGCGTGAGGCTTTTCATCTTGTTGTATAGCGTTTGCCTGGTGATGCCCAGCAGTTCGGCTGCCTGCGACAGATTGCCGTGGCAGTGGTCGATGGTGCGGCGTATGTGCTCCTTCTCCACCTCGTCGAGGCTGACGATTTCGCTCCGCATGTCGAGCACGTCCTTCAGCTTATGCACCAGCTCGTCGTTGTCCCATGGCTTGGTGATGAAGTCGGCAGCACCGTTCTTCAGTCCCTTCACCGCCAGGTTGACATCGGCGTAGGCGGTGAGCAGCACCACCGGCGTCTGCGGATGCTGTTTGCGTATGGCGCGAAGCCAAAAGAGTCCCTCACTGCCGCTGTTCACGCCGAGGGTGAAATTCATGTCGAGCAGCACGATGTCGATGGGCTGCTGAGCCATCAACTTCATGATTTGGTCGGGCTGGGTGGTGGTCAGCACCTGCTCGAAGGTGCCGTCCAGCAGATAGCGCATCGCCGTGAGGATGGAGGCGTTGTCGTCGACCACCAAAATGGTTCCATACTTGTTCATGGCTGCAAAGTTACGCATTTATTGTCTATAAATCATACAGAAAGGTGTCTAATTTTTAGACGAAATGCGTTTCGCCAGCAAATAATGGATAGAGAAGAGCGAATAAAGTATTACCTTTGCACCATTATTTGCAAAAAGCACAACTAAGTATGGATAGGGTTATAGAACGTACAAAGACACAACGGCTGATGAGATACTGGCCGTATGCGGCAGGAGGCTGTCTGCTCATCGTCGTCTTGCTCTGGGTGATATTTGGCGACCACGCCTCGACGCTCCGTGTGAGCCGCGACGAGCTGACCATCAGCCAGGTGGAGCGCGCCGAGTTCAAGGACTATGTGCGCACCAACGGGCAGGTGCTGCCCATACAAGTGGTGCAGATTTCGCCCGAGGAGGGCGGCATCGTGATGGAGAAGGTGGTGGAGGAAGGCTCGCACGTGAAGAAGGGCGATGTCATCGTTCGCCTGTCGAACAGCAACCTCGACCTGCAGATACTGAATGCCGAGGCCGAGCTGGCCGAGAAGCAGAATCTGCTGCGCAACACGCAGGTGGCCATGCAGCAGGACCGCCTGAACAACCAGACGGAGCAGGCCCAGCTCGACATGGACACCCATCGCAAGCAGCGCACCTACGAGCAGAACCGCCAGCTCTACGATGCCAAGCTCATCAGCCTTGAGGATTATCTGCAGTCGCAGGAGGACTACCAACTCTCGGCCAAGAAACGCTCATTGGTGAGCCAACGGCTGAAGCAGGACTCCATCTATCGCACCGTGCAGATGGACCAGATGGAGGACAACCTGCAGAACATGCGCCGCAACGTGGTGCTGGTGCGCCAGCGCAGAGACAAGCTCGAAATCCGCTCGGCCATCGACGGCGAGCTGGGACTTTTAGACGTGGAGCTGGGCCAGAGCATACAGCCGGGGCAGAAGATTGGACAGCTCAACGACCTCAGCGACTATAAGGTGCAGGCGCAGATTGACGAGCACTACATCGACCGCGTGCGCCAGGGGCTGTCGGCCACCTTCGCCCGTGGCGAGCGGCAGTATCAGCTGCAGGTGCGCAAGGTGTATCCCGAGGTGCGCGAGGGCAAGTTCCGCTGCGAGTTCGTCTTCCGAGGCGAGCGGCCCGACAACATCCGCACGGGCCAGACCTACTACATCGACCTGGAGCTGGGGCTGCCCGAGCAGGCCATCATCATCCCTCGCGGCACGTTCTTCCAGACCACCGGTGGCCAGTGGATTTTCGTGCTCTCGGCCGATGGCAGCAAAGCCTATCGCCGCCCCATCCGCATAGGCCGCCAGAACCCGCAGCACTACGAGGTGCTCGAAGGACTGGAGCCGGGCGAGCGCGTGGTCACCAGTGGCTACGAGGCTTTCAAAGACAACGAAGTATTGGTAATCAAGTAAAAGACCATGAAGACCATCATCAGAAACTTTACATCCATATTCCGCAAGTTTGTTGCGGCCAGTCTGCTCAACCTGCTGGGCCTGAGCCTCGCCTTTGCCTCGTTCTTCGTCATCATGACGCAGGTGACCTACGACCTGGGCTACAACAAGAGCTTTGCGGAGCACGAGAAGCTGTTCCGGCTGACAATGGAGTTAGGTGCAGGCATGGAGGACTATGGCACGACGCTGCCTCGACCCGTGATAGAGCAACTGGCATCAGCCTCGCCACACGTCACCGCCTATGGCATTAAGCAGGGATGGACCAACAACGACCAGTTTGTGGTGGACGAACAAGAATACTCGCTGACGCTCACATACGGCATTCATGACTTCTTGAGCGTGTTCAAGCCAACAGTCATTGACGGTGACCTGGCAGGCTTGCAGCGCGATGGCAATATCGTGTTGACACAGACGGAGGCGGTGCGTATCTTCGGCGATACCGGTGCTGTGGGTAAGACGTTGAAGTACAAATGGGAGGACAATGTTTTTTACAATGTGTGCGCCGTGATAGAGGACTATCCGGAAAACAACCTGCTGCATGGCTCATGCTTTATAGGCGTGAACAGCAATGAAGGCAACTACCGGAACTGGAACTACGACGCCTATATCCGCGTGGATGATGTCAAGAACCTGTCGACGGTGCTCAAGGCCATGCGTCAAACGGCCATCGAGCTGTTCAAAGAGGATTTCAATCTGACCAGCCCCAAAGAAGCGGATGCCCTGCAGGTCATCCTGACCCCTGTGGCCGATACTCATTTCTCAAAAGACCTAAACAAGAATTTCACTGGCAGCAACTCGGTCAACAGGAACTCCGTCTATCTGCTCATCTGTTTCTCGCTGCTGATTGTCGTGATAGCCGCCGTGAACTTCATGAATTTCAGCTTGGCCGAAACGCCCATGCGCATTCGCAGCATCAACACGCAGAAGGTGCTGGGAGCCACAACGGCGAGCCTGAGGGGCAGTCTGATAGCCGAGGCGGTCATCGTCAGCCTGATGGCTTTCATGCTGGCTATGGCGTTGGTATATCTGGCTCACGACCTTGGCTTGCAGGATTTGGTGCAGGGCAGTATCCTGCTGCAAGACCATCCTTGGCTGATAGGTCTCACCTTGATGATCAGCATTGTCGTGGGGTTGCTGGCGGGTGCCTATCCTGCGTATTATGTCACCTCCTTCCCTCCTGCCTTGGTGCTGAAAGGCTCGTTTGGCCTGTCGCCTAAAGGTCGTGTTCTGCGCACCATACTGATTTGTCTGCAGTTCGTCGTGTCGTTCATGCTGGTCATTGGTGTGGGCATCATGTACTTGCAGAGCTATTTCATCTACCACACCGACTACGGCTTCGACAAGGATGAGGTGATGGTAGTACCTACTGCACCCGACACACGCAATCATGCCGATGCCATCGATGCCGACC
>JAEEGG010007229.1_pt1 | contig 25707 bp, 22 predicted proteins | sample 9134161 | NCBI WGS metagenome assembly JAEEGG01 (sample SAMN16246543, study PRJNA631951) | gut metagenome | biome: gut microbiome; feature: rumen; material: CR-attached | host: Bos | place: Iran: Karaj | collected 2018-10 | reverse complement strand
TTGAGAACTTGCCGGTGAGTGCCAGCTGTGAGTAAAGCATGGGAGCCATGTGGCCGGGATCCAGGAAGAAACGGTCACGACCCTCAAACTTCATGTTGCGGGGATCATACTCCAGGAACTCGCTGAAGAGCACGTTTATGAAATCAGCGCCACCCATAGCACCGCCGGGGTGACCGGACTTGGCCTTCTCGACCATAGACGCAGCCAGAATACGGATATTGTCGGCTGCCTTGTTCATCAATTCTTTACTGTTCATTGTGTGATTATTTTTGATTGTATCTTACTTCCGTTTTCGCGATAGCTTGCAAATTTAGGCTTTTTTCCTTACTTTTGCAACATTAAAAATCATACTGACCTAAACAAATGAAGAAATCCATCATTCTAAGCCTGGCATTACTGCTGCCGCTGACATTATGTGCAGAAATCACCAAGAAGCAAGACATCAACGATGGCAACCTCTACAAGTTCAGAGGCAGCATGTTGCAATATGTTGATCCGGGAGTAACCTACTCAAAAGCGCCCAAAGGATTCAAGCCTTTCTACCTGAGTCACTACGGCCGTCACGGCTCACGTTACCTGCTCAACACTCCTCAGTACAACGACCCGTACAGCATACTTAAGGCGGCCGATGACAAAGGCGTTCTGACCGATTTCGGAAAGGATGTGCTGAGACGTCTTGAGATCATGGCCAAGGATGCCGACGGACATCTGGGTGACCTTACCATAGTAGGTCAGCAGCAGCATCGCGGCATAGCCCGTCGAATGGTCCGCAACTACCCGGAGATATTCAACAAGAAGACTACCATTGTGGCCCGCTCCACCACATCACATCGTGTAATGGCCAGCATGACCGCTGCCATGATGGAGTTCTCAAGCATACTGCCCCAGATGAACATCGACTACAACTGCAGCGATTTTGACCGCGGTTATATGAACTCTGAGGACCGTGCCATCAACAGCGCCAAGAACAGCCGTGAAAGGAACGCCGCAGTGAACGAGTTCAATGCAAGGCATAACAATCCCGAGCGTCTGATGTGCGCCCTGTTCACTGACACCACTTTCATCACCAGATATCCCAGGACATCTTCAAGTTCACGTTCGGGTCTGGCAAGCGGAAGTCAGGAGACAACCAGCACCAGCGTTGCCACATCGGACCGTTCAAACGACCTTTACACCAAGATCTATGACATAGCAGCCAATATGGGCAGCCACACTTATCTGGGATTTGACCTGGATGACGTATTCACACACGACGAGTGGTATGATTGCTGGCTGCAGAACAACCTCTACTGGTATTCAGTATCCGGTTACAACGACCTGACCCAGAACATAGTACCTTACGGCCACGCCACTCTGCTTCAGGACTTCCTTGACAAGGCCGATATCGCCCTGGCCAACGGCACACCTGCCGCCAACCTGCGCTACGGACACGACACAGCACTGTATCCACTGCTCTGCCTCATGGAGGTAAACGACTGCGCGTATGCGCCGAAGGATATTGAAGACCTGGCCAACAAGTGGGTTAACTACGATATAGTACACATGGGCAGCAACCTGCAACTCATTTTCTTCAAGAACAAGAAGGGAACCATACTTGTAAGGGCTCTGCTTGATGAGAAGGAGGCCAAACTGCCGATTGAGTGCTACAAGGACTCAAAGGGAGTTGAGTATCCCTATTTCTATGAGTGGAACAAACTTGAGCAATACTATCGTGATATCCTGGCCAAGTGGACCAGAATCAAGGCCGAACTGTAACATAGCATATAATGCAACAATTAGCAATTGGCATTGACATAGGCGGTCAGTCCTCCAAATGCGGGGTTGTGACACATGACGGGACCATACTCTGCCAAAGTGTGGTCACGTCACTTATAGACAGTTTTGACGAATATCTTACGTTGCTTGCCAATACGGTCAAGGATCTGGTACGCCAGACAGCAGACCGCGGCACAGTTGCGGGAATAGGCATAGGCGCTCCCAATGCCAACCGTTTGGACGGCACCATCCGATACGCTCCAAACCTGAAATGGGCTCGCGGCGCCGATGGCAAACCCGGAGTGGTTTATCTGGCCGACCGTCTGCAAGAGGCTACCGGACTGCATGTAAGAATCACCAACGACGCCAATGCTGCAGCCAGAGGCGAGCACACATACGGAGTTGCCAAAGGCATTGATGATTTCATTATGCTGACCTTGGGCACTGGAGTGGGCAGCGGAATAATATCGCACGGCCGTCTGGTTTACGGCCACGACGGATTTGCCGGTGAACTGGGGCATGTATGCGTGGAACAGGATGGGCGCCAATGCAACTGCGGACTGAAAGGCTGTCTGGAAACATACGCAAGCGCCATGGGAGTGGCACGTACGGCAAGGGAATTTCTCAAGAAGGATTCGGGAAAGAGCATTCTTCACAATCTTGATCCGGAAAAGATTTCATCAAAGGATATATATGACGCCGCCGTACAGGGCGACAGTCTGGCAAAAGAGATTTTCACCTACACAGGCCGGATACTTGGCCGCGCCATGGGTGATTTTGTAAAGTTCAGTTCCCCGCAGGCCATAGTGTTGTTCGGCGGTCTGACCAAATCCCGTGAGTTTTTCCACGACGATATGGTCAAAGCCATGAACGACAATCTGATGCAGATTTGGAAAGGTAAGATACAGATATTGTACTCCTCGCTGAAAGAGTCCGATGCCGCTATCCTGGGGGCAAGTTCCATGGTCTGGTCACCGGGTGAGGTATGAAAATAGGATTCGACGCCAAACGTCTGTTCAACAACTTTACAGGACTGGGCAATCACAGCCGTACCACAATTGACATTCTCACTGAATTCTACCCTGAGAACGAGTATCTGCTATACACGCCCAAAATAAAACTGAACGACACCACGTGCAGATACACAGGCAAGGAACACTGTACCACCATACAGCCCCATGGTCTGTTAAGGGGGAGCATATGGCGCACGTTCGGATTGGCATCGGCCGTAAAAAAAGATTCAGCCGATATTTTTCACGGCCTGTCAAACGAGTTGCCGACAGGACTGAAAACGCCATCCGTGGTTACTATCCATGACGTAGCGTTCAAGACATTCCCCGACATGTACCACGCACCGGACCGGTTTACATACCACCTTAAGTGGCGCCATGCATGCAAAACGGCGGACCGCATAATAGCCATAAGCCAGACTACCAAAGAGGATATCATCAGGTTCTACGACGTTGATCCGGCCAGAATAGATATAGTATATCAGCCGGTAAGCCCGCTCTACTATACCGACGATCAGGGTATATGTCCGCAGAGTCTCTGCGAGCAGGTAAACGGGAAGCCCTACATGCTGTATGTGGGTTCCATCAACTCAAGAAAGAACCTGTTGGGGATAATAAAAGCCATGGAATTGCTGCCCGATGACCTTAAGATCCCGCTTGTGGTGATAGGCAACGGAAGGGAATACAAGCAGAAAGTGCTCTCATATATAGACAGTCACAACCTTAAGGATCTTGTTATCTTTGGCAACGGAAAGGTAAGCACCCGGGAGCTCAGGTATCTCTACTCAAACGCACGCCTGCTTGTCTACCCGTCATTCTATGAAGGATTCGGGTTACCGGTGGTTGAAGCATTGCTTTCCCGCTGTCCGGTAGTAACCAGCAACGTATCTTCACTGCCCGAGGCAGCAGGACCGGATTCCCTGACAGTAGATCCCAACGATATAAGTCAGATAGCAGACGGTATGGCGGCCATACTCACCGACGACAGACTGAAGGAGTCAATGGTCCGGAAAGGTTACAGGTATGCAATGGACAATTTCAGTCCTAAAGTGCTGGCCGACCGGCTGATGGATGTTTACAGGAAACTGATATGAAAATAAGCGGAGGCGGTCATCAGATCGCCTCCGCTTATTATTCTGTCTGTCCGGGATTATTCCTCGGGAAGATCCTGGATCTCAATCGGAGCGTCGAATGTAGTGGTTGATGACTCCGGATTGACTATGTGGTTCTCAACTGCCTCACCGTCATAAACAGATCCTGCGTTGACAGCCTTGGGTTTTGCCACATATGCTGTAAGGATACTCAGGACTGCTATACCTGCAATCAGAGTCCAAGTGGTCTTTTCAAGGATATCGGTAGTCTTGCGAACACCCATAATCTGGTTTGATGAAGCAAAACCGGCAGCCAGACCGCCGCCTTTTGAATTCTGGATTGTGACAATGAAGCAAAGGAACACTGCCAGAATCACAATAATGACGAGTAAAACCTTAAACATTTTCTATCTTTATTTTTGATTTATCAAAACTAATTTCTCCAAATACCGGATTTGGTCCGCAAAGTAAATGCTTTTATTCGGAAAATTCAAATAAAGGGACCGAATTATTTCCAATGCCTTGTCATATCGGCGCTGTTTTAGGTAAATACGTGCCAGAGTCTCGGTAAAATACGTATCATCAAGCGGTTCGGGTTCTTCATCGGCCTCATCCCTCCGGTCACTTTCAGGCAAATCTTCCTGTATGGGAGCGAATGAAGGCGTTCTGTAGTCCGATGACAGGAACGTATCCAGCAACTGCTCCGTCTTGGAGCGGATAGCCTTGTCAGCCGTACTTTCAGTTTGAGACGGTGTATTCAGATAAGCCGATACATAATCCATCGGAACAGCGCCCAGTTCCGCGGACACATCGGCACTCTCACCCTGCCCCTCCAGAAACGAATCCAGAAGGGACATCATGCGTTCATCCCTGGTCTGCCCCATTACCACTTGGCTACCGTTGCGTTGAACACCTGATCAACTATATCATCAATCATCTGCTGAACCAGTTCCTCCTGAACTGCAGAGAGTTGCTGAGACGAGTCATACTCACGGCTGGCACTGAATGAACGTTCAAAATCGTCTTCATGCTTCTTGTTGTTGGTGAACTTGACCTTGACGGTCATCTTAAGCTGCACCATTGACGAGTAGCCATCGGCCGATATTGACTTGTTGGTCTGATCATACGAAGTAATCTCACCCGACAGGAGCAGATCCCCGTCACGTCTTACCTGACGGAGTTTGGTCTGGTTGTTATATCTGTCACTGATGGTTGTATTGAACATGGGAGCCATGGGAGCCCACTGATAAGCCGCACGGTTGGAAAATGTCTCTATCGTAATCGTCTTGGTCTTGTTATAGTCAATTGAAGCACCGGTCAGGCTATAAGACACCTTGCAGCCTGACATCAGACATACGGACATCAATACAAAAAGGACTGTTTTGAGTTTTGCGTTCTTCATTCCAGATTATATTCCTTGATTTTACGATATAGAGTACGTTCCGATATGTTCAGGTCGGCGGCCGCTCCGCGACGCTTTCCTCCGTGCTTGGCAAGTGCGCGTTTGATCATATCCTTCTCAACCTCATCAAGTGACAGGGTTTCTTCCACATAGACCTCGGTATCCTGGATATCATCATCCATAGGCGCACTCTTGCGGGATGCAACGTTCTGGACGGTGGTACCCTCATCAGGGGTGATTATTGATACGGGCTGCTGTACCGTCTGCTGGTTCTGCGACATGCTGTTTACCTGAGCCTTGAGGTCTGTAACATCACGACGAAGGTCAAACAGCACCTTGTAGAGTATCTCACGTTCATTCTCGAATGTGTTCTCCTGACGCTGGCCTGAGGCAAGCATGGGCAGCATGGATGTGCGGCGGTCGGGAAGATACTCCTGAAGCATTTCGGCGGTTATGACTCTCTGAGTGGCCATGATGGAGATCTGCTCGGTTATGTTCTTGAGCTGGCGCACATTGCCCGGCCAGTGATAGGTCATGAGCATCTGCTTGGCATCCTCAGACAACTGTACTGCGGGCATACGGTACTTCTCGGCACAATCGGCTGCGAACTTGCGGAACAGCAGCTGGACATCGGCCCCGCGCTCACGCAATGGCGGCACCTTGATGGGTATTGTACTCAGACGGTAGTACAGATCCTCGCGGAAACGACCCTGCTCTATTGCCTTGAGCAGGTCTACGTTGGTGGCTGCTACTATACGGACATCGGTCTTCTCAACCGTGCTGGAGCCCACTCTTATGAACTCGCCCGATTCCAGCACGCGCAACAGGCGGGCCTGGGTTGCAAGCGGCAACTCGGCTACCTCATCCAGGAAGATGGTTCCACCGTCGGCCTCGCCAAAGTATCCCTTGCGGTCGCTTATGGCGTTGGTGAATGCTCCTTTTATGTGGCCGAACAGCTCTGAGTCTATTGTTCCCTCAGGGATGGCGCCGCAGTTCACGGCCAGGAACTTCTTGGTCTTGCGCAGGCTGTTCTCATGTATTATTCTGGGGAATACGTCCTTTCCGGCTCCGCTCTCACCGGTTATCAGAACCGTGAGGTCAGTGGGCGCAACCTGTATGGCTACGTCTATTGCCCGGTTCATTTCCGGTGAGTTTCCGATTATGCGGAACCTCTGTTTCATTCTCTGTATCTCTTCTATATTCATAGCTATCCTTAATAGACTGACAAAAATACTTACTTTACTAGTTATACGGAAATTTTGGCAGATTATTTCAATTTTTTTAAAGGGAAACTTGAAGGGTATAGCCTCTGAAACTACGCGCTTCGCGCTATCCCTCCCATCCTCAATAAGACGCTCTGAAAGACGTGAACAAGTTCCCATCTTCCAGAGCATCTTCTTGAGCACGGGCCCCTCCCGTTCACAAGCCCACGGGCGGCCATGGTTTCTGAGGCTATACCCTTCAAGTTTCCGTGCACCTAGCCGATATTTTCATATCAGTCCGAGTTAGCAAATAATAATTACTACCTTTGCAATAGTATGCTCACAGGATTATACAGAGAATTGGTGAGGGTGGCCCGGCCTTTGTTTGAGGCGGAGGATTGGAGCAGGCTTAAGGGTTTGCTCCGCGAGGGTGTTGCCAAAGGTGCTTATGGAACTGATGCTCATGGCGTTCCTACTCTGGAGCGGTGTATCAGGACCGGTATCGTGATTGTGGAGAAGACGGGGCTTAAGAAGGCTTCGCTGCTTACGGCTCTGTTTGACCCTATGGTGCAGCAGGGGCTTATTGCTCCGGAGCAGTTCCGCGATAAATTCGGTGAGGATGCGGCGGGACTTATTCAGGGCATGTGCCGCGTCAAGGAACTTTACTCCAAGCATGATTCCATTGCCGATGAGAATTTCCGCAAGCTGCTGGTTTCGTTTGCCGAGGATGTGCGCGTTATAATCTGCCTTATTGCAGACCGCTATGTGCTGATGCAGATGCTGGCCAATACCGATGATACTGATTACAGGCTCCATGTGACCGAGGAGGCACGGCTGCTCTATATCCCCATGGCTCACCGTCTTGGCCTATATGCCATCAAGAGTGAGATGGAGGATATGACGGTCAAGTATGAGCACCGTGATGTCTATGATGATATCGCGCGGCAGCTCAACGAGACCAAGCGGGCGCGTGAGGCTTACATCCAGTCGTTCATCGGTCCTGTAAAGGCCAAACTGGAGGAGGCGGGACTCAAGTTCACCATCAAGGGACGCACCAAGTCCATATCCAGCATATGGAACAAGATGAAGGCCCAGAACACTACTCTGGACCATATATATGACCTCTTTGCAATCCGTATCATACTGGATTCTCCGGCCGATAAGGAGAAGGCGCAGTGCTGGCAGGTCTATAGCATAGTGACCGATATGTACCAGCCCAACCCAAAGCGTCTGCGTGACTGGCTGAGCGTACCCAAGAGCAACGGTTACGAGTCTCTGCATATTACGGTGAACGGACCCGAGAACCGATGGGTGGAGATTCAGATCCGCACACGCCGCATGGATGATATTGCGGAGCGGGGTCTGGCTGCTCACTGGTCTTACAAAGGGATCAAGAGCGAGGGTGCAGCCGACAGCGTGATGGCCGGCATCCGCGAGATTCTGGAGCACAACACCAGCCCTGATGAGATGCGCAAGGACTTTGCGCTGGATATGTATCAGGAGGAGATTTTCGTATTCACTCCCAACGGTGAGGTCCGCCAGTTGCCCAAGGGGGCTACGGTGCTGGACTTTGCTTTCTCCATTCACAGCAAGCTGGGTCTTACCTGCGTGGGTGCACGTGTGGGCGGGCGCAATGTTCGCATAAGCCATAAGTTGCAGAGCGGCGATACGGTCGAGGTGTTGACATCATCGGCCCAGACTCCCAAGCAGGACTGGCTGAACATAGCTGTGACCTCCAGGGCCCGCATGCGCATACGTCAGGGCATCAACGAGATTCGCAACCGTGAAGCTCAGGCGGGCAAGGAGCTGCTTCAACGCCGATTCAAGAACCGTAAGATAGAGATATCGGAAAGCGACATGTCCCGTCTGATTGTCCGCATGGGATTCAAAGGACAGACTCCGTTCTTCCATGCCCTGATGGAGAATGAGATTACGGTCGATGACGTGCTCAAAGTCTATGAGGAGATGCATGCTCAGGGTGAGCAGGAGATTCACAGCGCCCAGGACTTTGACATTGAGAAGACATTTGTTGAGACTGAGAAGAAGGCGGCCCAGGAGAGCGACGTGCTGGTCATAGGCGAGAACCTGACCGGTATAGATTTCAAGATGGCCGGTTGCTGCCATCCCATTTACGGTGATGACGTGACGGGGTTTGTGAGCATAAACGGCGGAATACGCATTCACCGCAGCGGCTGCCCTAACCTGTTGCGTATGCGTGAGCGTTATCCGTACCGCATCGTAAAGGCACGCTGGAGCGGCAAGAGCGGCAGCCAATACAGCATCACGCTGAACGTGGTTGGCCAGGACGACATAGGAATTGTATCAAACATTTCATCAATAATAAACAAGGAGCCCGATACTCTGCTGCGTTCCATCAGCATTGACTCCAACGGCGGCCTGTTCCAGGGACGTCTTACGGTGCTGGTGAGTGACCTGTCATCACTTGACCGGCTGGTCAAGAAACTCAAGCAGATAAAGGGTGTACGTGAAGTTGAACGAATAAACTGATATGAAAAAGATTATATTATTTGCAGCAGTGCTTCTGGCACTGGGGGTGCAGGCGCAGGAGGAGCGCAGGCTGCTCACTATGGAGGAGGCTGTTTTGGGCACAGGCATCCAGGTTCAGAACATATACTGCTCCTGGGATGACGGCGGGGCCATCTATAAATGTTATCTGGATGGAGAATGGCATCACATAGACGCCCGCACCGGTAAGGAGATGGGTGAGGCCACCGCAAAAATGAAATCGGACAAGAAGGACCATTTCAAGGCTTTCAGCCGTGACGGTGAGGTATGGTATCTGGACAAGGACAGCGTTGAGCATCAGGTGACTGCCTTTAATCAGAAGGGCATCGTGTGCGGTGAGACGGTAAGCCGCAACGAGTTTGGCATAGACGGCGGTATATTCGTATCGCCCGACCACCGCAAGATTGCCTTCTACAAGAAGGACGAGAGCCATGTTACGCTGTTTCCGCTGCTGGACATCACCACCCGCACCGGATCTTTGAAGGAGATACGCTACCCCATGAACGGTATGGTATCAGAGATAATCACCTTAGGTGTATACGATATCGACAAAGGCTCGACAGCATGGATGGATGTGACCGATTTTGACCAGGAGCGTTATCTGACCAACATCACATGGAGTCCGGCCAGCGACCGCATCTTCATTCAGGTGCTGGACCGCGCCCAGAAGAACATGCACCTTAACATGTACGACGCCGCCGACGGCAAGTGCTTGGGCACGCTCTTTACCGAACATGACGACCGGTATGTGGAACCTCAGTATCCCCTGACCTTCCTGCCCGATGACCCCGAGCACTTCATCTACCAGACCAACGTGCGCGACGGCTACTGGAACCTCTACCTGGGCAGCGTGAAGGGTGGAGAACCCAAACGCATTGTCAAGACGGATGCAGACCTGGAACTGGTGGACATCAAGGGCAAGTACGTATACTACTACTCATTTGAGGTATCACCGGCCGAGCAGCATCTGTTCCGCGCCGACATCAAGACCGGCAAGGCCCAGCGTCTTACCAGGGAATCCGGATGGCACAACTGCCAGATCAGCCCCGACGGCAAGTATTTCATAGACACCTGGTCAGAACTGAATACACCCCGCGTGGTCAATCTTATCCAGACTGACGGCAAGAAACCCAAGGAACTGTTCCGTGCCGATGACCCCACGGCCGCCCTCAACTACTGCCCCATTGAACTGGGCTCAATCAAGAGCGCCGACGGCAAATATGACAATCACTACCGCCTGATCAAACCCATTGACTTTGATCCGGGCAAGAAATATCCGGTTATCCTGTATGTCTATGGCGGTCCTCACTCACAGATGGTCAACAACTCATACCAGGCTCTGCTGCGCCGTTGGGAGATGTACATGGCCCAGCACGGGTACGTGGTATTCGTAATGGACAACCGCGGCACCCAGCATCACGGAGCCGATTATGAAAAAGCCATCCACAAGTATTGCGGACAGGCCGAGATGGCCGACCAGATGGAGGGCATGAAATGGCTCATGAGTCATGACTGGGTGGATAAAGACCGTATAGGTGTACACGGCTGGAGTTACGGCGGATTCATGACCATATCGCTTATGGTCAACTACCCGGAGGTGTTCAAGGTGGGCGTGGCCGGAGGTCCGGTCATTGACTGGAAATGGTATGAAGTCATGTACGGCGAGCGCTACATGGAAACCGATAAGACCAACGCCGACGGCTTGGAGAAGACCAGTCTTATCCCTCGCGCCAAAGACCTTAAGGGCAAACTTTTGATCTGCCAGGGAGCAATTGACAACACCGTGGTATGGGAGCACAGCCTGAGTTTTGTTGAGGCATGCATCAAGGCCGGTGTCCAGCTGGACTATTTCCCATATCCTACCCACGAGCATAATGTGATGGGACGCGACCGCGTACACCTTATGCAGAAAGTAACTGACTATTTTGAAGATTACCTTAAATAAAACCGATTGTTATGAGAATCATTAGTTCATCACTGCTGTTTGCAGCCGTATTGCTGGCCTCCTGCGGAGGAGCCAAGCAGGTGGGTGTCATAACCAAGCCCACAAGTGCAACAACCAATCTTGAAGGTCACGAGTATCCCAAGATCAATCCGGACCTTAGCGCAACATTCCGTAATGACTTCCCTGAAGCCAAAACCGTTACCGTCAATGTAGGCGGCAAGAACTACCCTCTTGTAAAGGGCGATGACGGTATGTGGGAGGTTACCACCGATCCTCTGGTCGTGGGTTTCCACTACTACACAATGAATGTTGACGGCAAGCGCGTATCGGACCCCAACAGTAAGGAGTTCTTCGGTTCCAACTACTGGCAGAGCGGTATTGACGTTCCCGAGGCCGGCGTTGACTATTACCTGGAGAAGAAGGTTCCGCACGGCGAGATAGAGATTGTAAAGTATCAGTCCCAACTGACCGGTGCCGAGCGTACCACCTGGGTATATCTGCCGCCGCAGTACAAGAAGGAGCCCAACCGCCGTTTCCCCGTACTCTACCTGTTCCACGGAGCCGGCGAGGATGAGACCGGATGGGGCACCCAGGGTAAACTGGGCAACATCATGGATAACCTGATTGCCGCAAAGGAGGCTGAGCCCATGATCATAGTAATGGAACATGCCGTTGCCAATGACCCCAACGCAAGAGGCCGTCAGAACATGTTTGACTTTACCTTCTTTGAAAAGGTGATGGTTGAGGAGATAGTCCCCTACTTTGATGCCAACTACCGCACTCTTACCGACCGTGACAACCGCGCCATCTGCGGTCTCTCACTGGGCGGATTCCAGTCATATACCATCGGTCTGGATCATCCCGAGATGTTTGGCTGGATTGGCGGATTCAGCGGATCAGGCCGCGGTCCAAACGACCGTCGTGATGCCGACATGTATCCCAAGTCCATCAACGACCAGTATCACCTGCTCTACATCTCCATAGGTACCGATGAGCCCGCCGGCATGTACCAGGGCATCCACGACCTGCATGTAGCACTTGAGGGCCTGGGTATAAACCACATCTATTACGAGTCACCGGGCACAGGCCACGAATGGCTCACCTGGCGCCGCTCATTGCATCAGTTTGCGCCGATGCTCTTTAAAAAGTAATCTCTTGGAGAGTTGAGACAGTATGGTCCGGGGTGCACTGCACTTCGGACCTGCTTTTTCCCTGCAGCAGGATGGTTTGGCAGCCGATGGATTGGGCGGGGAGGATGTCTTTTTCCAGGCTGTCACCTATCATTACTGTCTCCGATGGTTCCAGGCCAAGAGCTTTTACTCCCAGGCGGAAAAACTCCGGATCCGGTTTGCGGACTCCTGCTACGGCCGATTCTATTACGTCTTTAAAAAGGTGACTTAGTCCGAACTCTTCAAGCACCGTGTGCATGTTGCCGTAAAAGTTTGTAACAAGCACCATGGGCAGTTTTATTCTTTCCAGGACGGGTTTGGAGACGGTTGAGATATGCTTTACCACCTTGTTGTAGCAGGTGTCCAGGATGGTGTCCTGGGCGGTTATTGTAATGCCTTTGGATTGCAGATATTCGGTCTGCAGGGCTATCTTGGTCTGCAGGGTTTTGCAGAATGTGTCAGTCGGTTTTATTATGGGGTTTCGGCCCAGGGTGCGCTCAGTATGGACGTAGGCATCCCAGAGGAGTTCCTTGGGGACATCGGCCACCATGGCGTAGGCGTCACTGAAGGCGTTGAACCAGTGGATGCCGTCGGAGTCTATGGTTCCGCCAAAGTCTATGAGTATTCCCTTAATCATCCTTACAACCTGTTTTCATAATCAAGACACCAATCACAGTCCAGACCACCTGGCGCAGACGGGCCACAAGTGCGGTGTAGAGTCCGTATGCACTTGGCACCTGAACGCCTCCCGCAGCAAGAGCCATTCCTCCTTCATATCCTCCCATCTGCATGGGCGAGAAGAATATCAGGTTGCTGAACAGTGATGAGAACGCCATTACCAGTAAGCTGTCCCAGAATGTGAATCCGGGCATGAGCATTCCTATCAGTAGCCAGTACTCCAGGCACGATACCACGCGGGCGGCATACTCCAGCAGCAGTGACCACCAGAAAGGTGCGCGGCGCTGCGTGTGCAGGAACGCAATCTGACTGTCCACATCCTCCAGGTCGGCACGATGCTTGTCCAGATATCCGGCAGCCCACTTCTTTACAAACGGTATATGGCTCAAAAGTCCGAATACCCGGACCACAAATCCCTTACGGTAACCTAGCGAGAATACCCACAGAACTGCCGCAAACACTACCGTCATAACACCCAACATGATGCACATCCACATGTCCAGCGCGTAACCATCGGCCGTAAAATGGAGCACCACATAGAGCACTACTGCCGACAGCCAGAAACAGAAATGGGAGCATATGTGCATCATGGAGTAAAGAATTACGGCCGATGTGGCTTTCCGCCCGCCCACATAACCCTGCAGTTCAAGGATGCGGTAGGGTTCACCACCCATAAGCCCAAGCGGGGTGACGTAGTTCAATGCATAGCCGGAAACCGTTAACTGGAAGACCTTTCCGAACGGCACTCTCCTGCCCGTCCCGTCATTGATGATCAGCCCGAACGAGCAGGCGTTCATAAGGTAGATAAAACCCCAAAGCAGGACAATTACCGGGAACCATATTCCGGCATCAGACAACACCTCCTTGACGCGGTTCCAGTCCGCATCAAAAGTCAGGAGCATCAGCACTACCGCTGCCAGTCCGAACAGGAAGAATATGGTACGCCAGCCTTTTTTCATATCTTATCGGTCATATCACGGCATACACGCTCGTGGGAGCCTCTCATATAGAGGAATATTATGTTCATGACAATGATCTCAAACACAAAGTATATCCACGGCATACCTATAAGCAACACGATGTAAAGCACAATGGCGCGGGTATTGAATGTGGATATGTTGGTCCATTTTAGGATGTGGTAGGTGCGGCGGCAGAACTCCTGTCCAAGTTCAGAGGGGATTTCCTTTCCGTACTTTTCACGGACCGATGCACGGAACTTCTGGAACCGCGGAGTCATGCTCTCCTGAGTGCGGGTGTAACCCTGATAGAAGAATAGCCATATTTTCCAGAACCAGCGCTCGCGCCAGGGTGTGGTACGTTGCTCGGCTGCAAGTTCACGGCTGTCGTTGAGTTCCGAATGGTCGCCGTGGAAAAGCAGGTAGATGTTGCGATAATAATCGGCCAGACCTGCCTGGCGTGAGTGGAACACCATGCTTACCAGCATTATTATCCAGATCCATATGCCCCAGAATCGGCCGTTACCAAAAGGAATCAGCTCAAAAGTGAGTCTCCACGCTATGAACACGTAGATGAAAAAGAACCAGACATCACCTGCAAATCCGTCCAGCAGACGTCCCCACAGAGTCTTCTTGCCGGTCATGCGGGCCAGCTGGCCATCGGCACTGTCCAGGAAATTGGCAAGCATGAGCATGCCTATGCCCAACAGCGTCCAACCCATCGTGGGGTGCCACCAGCAGAAACCGGCAAATGCGCCAAGAAAGATGGATATTATGGTTATTACGTTGGGATGTATTCCAAACGCTCCGAATGCCTTGGCAATGACCAGTCCTATGGGACGTGTAAACCATATATCCAGCCACTCCTCAGTATCCTTTGACTTGAATGTAGCCTCAACCGCTCTTTTCTTCTTCTCAGTCATCTCTTGTTCATTATCAGGTCCGCAATCATCTGTGCCGCACCGACCGTGCAGGTACGGAAACTGGGCCAGTCGTTAAAATCTATTATAGTTATCTTTCCGTCATCTCCCACCACTGCGTCGCCGCCGTAAACGTCAACACCCAGAAGGGCCGATACGCGCTCAGCCACAGCCGTCAGCGCATCCATATCGACAAAGGCCTGGTCCGGCTGGTCGTTATAACGCTCCAGTCCGAACTTGCCCTCCTTTGCGGTTGCGGCATAGCAGTCGGCAAGTCCGTGACCTCTCACTCCGTAGAACTTGGCAAGCCATCCTTTCACATGGGCCTGAAGGACGCAATCACTGATGCCGCGTTCCCGGAATCCCAGCATAGCGTTGTTACAATCTCCTGCATCCTGTACAAACTGCACGTCATCACGGTCAACCGCATGGCAGTCAGCACGCTTAATCCAGCAGGGGAATATGTTCCAACCTTGAGGTACGCCTCCGGTCTTGCAGATCAGACTTTCCGGGATAAGTCCCGAGCCTTGAAGCAACTCCGTCTGACGGGCACGGCCGCAATTCATGACACCTTGAACAGTGTTGGTTACGGGGACATCGGCCCGGCCTATGACTGCCAGCGCCTCACTGCCTCTGGCCATATGGAATATGCCGTCTATGCCATCGGGGATGGCAATGAGTTCCTGCTCGTTCATACAGATCACCTCATGGCCGTGACGCTCCAGTTCCGATGCTACCGCACGGAAAACTGCAGCATCGCCCGACACACGGTTAGGCGAATACAACTCATCACGGCTTACTCCAAGGTATCTCATAGTTTTGCTATCTCCTGTGCGCGGGCCACGTCACTGACATGGTCCACATCGACAACCTGTCCCATATCAAATGCCTTGAGCCGCATCCCAGCATCCAGAAGTTGACGCTGAAAATAGCGCATCCTGGTCTGTCCGCTTTCAAGACATCCTCTCAGCACATCAAGTGCATGGGATTTCAAAGCATATATTCCGGCCGATACGTACGCGCAATCATCCTGTGAGTCATGGAAACCGGTAATCATCATATCGCTGTCAACCCCCACATAGAGCGGCTTCTCATCATCTATCAGTGAGGTCACGCCCATAAGTCCGTCCAGCGGGCTGCGGGAGAACTCATCCATCATAGTGCGGAAACGGCTCTCGGAGAATACGGTATCGACGGTGGTAACGCAGAAACGGTCACCCTCAAGACAGGGTGCCAGTTCCATAAGGCTGTGCATGGGTGTGGGGGTCTTTTTTACCACAAGGTCTACGGGCAGGCCCTTCAGCAGACTGACGGTCTCGGGGTCCCGGCCGTTTACTATAACGGCAATCTTATCGGCCCCGCAACTCTGCATGATGCGGACAAGGCGTTCTATCATGGGAACGCCGCATATGGGCACCAACGGCTTGGGCTGACTGAATCCCTCGGATGCCAGACGGCTACCCTCACCTGCAGAAATGATGCCGAAACGCATAAGATAATCAGGATTTTACTCCTTACCTGCGTCCAGATGCTTCAGCTTGTCGCTGTCGTCACGACGGTCAAAGAAGAGTTTACGGAGAGGATTGGCGTGTATCTCCTCCTCGTTACGGCGTGAGCGGAATATGTCAATGGCTGCAAATACAGCCTCACGCATCGAGGCCTCGCTGGCTACACCCTGGCCTGCTATGTCATATGCTGTACCATGGTCAGGCGATGTGCGTACCACGGGCAGACCGGCGGTAAAGTTCACGCCACAGTCCATATCCAAGGCCTTGAGCGGAATGAGTCCCTGGTCATGATACATGGCCAGAACCGCATCGAACTTACGGAACTCGCCGCTGCCAAAGAAACCGTCGGCCGAGAAGGGGCCGAAGCACTGGATCTTCTCAGCCACAGCCTCATCAATGGCAGGCTTGATGACCTCATTCTCTTCTTTGCCGATGAGTCCGTCATCGCTGGCATGGGGGTTCAAAGCAAGAACCGCAATACGAGGAATCTCTATTCCGAAATCTGTCTTGAGTGAGGTGTTCAGTATTCTCAGTTTCTCCTTGATGAGGTCCTTGTTGAGCAGTGAAGCAACCTTGGCGATAGGCTCGTGAACGGTTACGAGAGCCACTCTCATTGAACTGTTCATGAGAATCATCAGAGCCTTGTTGCCCTCACCCAACTGGGCCTCGATATACTCGGTATGTCCCGGGAAATGGAATGCTTCCGAATGGATAGTCTTCTTGTTGATGGGTGCGGTGACCAGCACATCTATAAGGCCCTCGCGGTACTCCTTGACGGCACGCTCCAGAGCCTGGAAAGCAGCCTGTCCGCTCTCCTCGGTGGGTATGCCGAAATCAACCTTTACATCCTCCTGATTGCAGTTGACCACATTCAGACGGTCGGGCTGTGCGTCACGTGCGCTGTCCACAACATTGAAATTGGTGGGTGAATCAATCGCCTTGCGGTGATAAGTCATCACCTTGGGGGAGCCGTACACCACCGGTGTGCAGAACTCAAACATGGTGGGGTCCTCAAATGTCTTGAGAATAACCTCGTATCCTATGCCGTTCACATCACCCTGGGTGATGCCTACAACTATCCTTTCACTCATATCTTTTGCTCATTAATTATCGGGGGTTATTATGATCTCATCCAGGTCGTAACTGAATTTCTCCAGATCCAGTTCATCGGGCAGACGCAGTGTGTAAAGCGCTGCCTCGAGTTTGCGGATATAGTCACGTTTGGGATGATTCGGGAAATATACGAATGCCTCGGCTACTACAACGCGCTGATTCTTCTCGTCAACACGTGAAACCGATACGAACGGGCCGCCCATATCGTAGTCCTTGATATTCCACAGACCGCGTACCACCTGTGCGTAGTGCTTGTGGACAACCTCATCGGTCACAATGGTGAATCCCTTGGTGGTCATCATGTACTGACCGTCCTTGGGACCTGGTATGTTGGCTTTCATCACTGAGTCACGCTTGTGTATGAAATACTTCTCAGTGAATGTGTTCACGTCACGATACGGATAGGAGTAAACCACAATGTTCATCTCCTGCTCCACCCTCTTTACAAACCTCTGGCAGCGTGCCCATACAAAGTGACGTCCGGTTATGACCCTGTTCAACTCAACAGGTACCCAGATATCGGAACCGAATACCTTCTTGACGGCCTCCTGTACAAGCGGCTGGTGGTCTTCCCTGAGCAGTTCAATCTGACGGTTCAACTCGGCACGTGTAAAGAAGTCTATGATCATGTCGCGGTTATCGGATACGAACTCCTTGAACTGGTTGGCGTCATGTGCCTGTATCGTGGCTACCAGTTGGGGAGCGGCATATACATCCCTTGAGTACTTGAACTTGGCCTGGGTGTAAAGTGACGGATCAATCTTTATCTGAATGATGTTACGGCACAGACGCAGGGTCTTGGAGAGGTCACCCTGATTGATTCGGATAACCTTGAAACTGGGCTCTGACTGGGCCACACCTACTACGTCGTCTGAGAGGACGGCATACAGTGAATCAACCGCGCCGTTCCTGAAGTCCTCGGCACCGCCTACCAGCAGTATCTCATAGGCAGAGCCTGCAGATGTGGGAGTGAACACCGACTTCTTTTTCTTCTTATTTTTCTTTGCAGTCTTACCGGTTTTAGCAGCCTTACCACTCTTGGAGGCGGCTTTCAACTCTGTCTGGGTACCATCCGGGGTATTTCCGGCCTCCTGTGCCCTACCGCCACATGCAACGGTGACTATTACCGCCAGCAGCATCATGCAAACTTTCAGGATATTCTTTTTCATAATCTTATGCTTTAAGAATTAGAATTTTCATTTTTAGCAGTACTCAACATACCGCAGGCTGCCCATATGTCCTCACCGCGTGATGCACGTATAGTTGCAAACACGCCGTGGCCGGTAAGCCAGTCGCGGAATTCAACCATCTTTTCCTCCGATACCGGACGCAACGGGCTGTCGGGGATGGCATGGAAACGTATCAGGTTCACCCTGCAACTCAGTCCACTGAGCGTCTTGACCAGTTGGCGGGCATCGTCAATTGAGTCATTCACACCGTCAAACATGGTGTACTCGAATGACAGACGGCGCTGATGGCTGAAGTCATATCGGCGCAGCACCTCAAGCATCTCGGTCATGGAGAACGCCTTCTCGGCCGGGATAAGCTCACGGCGCTTCTCTGGTGTAGGAGCATGCAGGCTTACCGCGATGTGGCACTCACAGCCCTCAATAAGCTGTTTGAGCTCTCGGCGCAGGCCTACGGTTGATATTGTTATGCGCTTGGGGCTCCAGCCGAATCCCCATGCGGATGTAAGTATCTCCTGTACGGCAAGCACGTTCTCCAGATTGTCAAGAGGTTCACCCATACCCATGAACACCACGTTGGTCAGGTTCTCCTTACCCGGCATTGAGAGTATCTGGTTGAGTATCTCACCTGCGGTAAGGCTGGCGGTATAGTGCTGGCGGCCTGTCATGCAGAACACACAGCCCATCTTGCAGCCCACCTGACTTGATATGCAGAGTGTGGCCCGGTCATCATCGGGAATGTACACAGCCTCCACAAAGTGGCCGTTCTGAACGGGGAACAGATATTTGACAGTACCATCGGCCGATGCAGCCTTGTGCGAAGGCTCGGACAGAGCTACTTCATAACCCTCCTTGAGTTTGGCCCTGTGCTTAAGCGACAGGTTGGTCATGCCATCAATGGAACGGACCTGCTTTACGTAGAGCCAATCGGCCATCTGCTTGGCGGAGAACAGGGGCATACCGTTCTCCACAGCTACCTGCTGCAGCTGTGCCAATGTTATTCCAACCAGATTCTTCAGAGCCATTTTACCTGTTTTTTGCCTTTCTGTATTATGAACGAGACGAATATTTAAATACGTCATTTAATAAGATGCAAAGATATGATTTTTATTTCTTATTTTTGTTGATATGATACAGACCATTGATTTACCCCAATACGGCAGTTCAACACAGTTTGTCCGCGAGACACTTAGTGCATGCCGTGACCAATATATCCTGCTCAATCTTAGCGGCAGGGAAGTAACAATAACCGATGAAGCAGCCAATCGGATGAAAGAACATGCCGATTCCACCGGCGCCGGCCTTGTCTATTCGGATTATGTCAAGACGATGGGGACCGATGCCGTGGCACCCGCCCCGCTCATAGACATCCAGGCAGGCAGTCTGAGGGATGACTTTGACTTTGGTGCGCTGGTGCTGATCACCCCGGCCGGTATTGAATCCTATCTGGAGTTTAAAGGACAGGATTTCAAGACCGCAGGATTCTACCAGCTACGTCTGGCAATCCAGCGCTGCCTGCCCATAGTACGCATGCCGCAGCCTCTCTACACCATTGCAGAGACTGATTTCCGCACATCGGGCCAGAAGCAGTTTGACTACGTGAACCCGCGTAACCGCGACGTCCAGATAGAGATGGAAGCCGCCTGCACCGAGCATCTCAAGCTCATTGACGGCTACCTCAAGCCCGGAGCGGGAGCCAAAGTCGATGCCACTCAGGGCAGTTTCCCCGTGTTGGCATCGGTCATCATCCCTGTCCGCAACCGTGAGCATACCGTGGCCGATGCAGTGAAATCGGCCCTGAGCCAGCAGTTGGACGGCCCGTACAACGTGATTGTGGTTGACAACCACTCAACTGACGGCACCACTCGGATACTCTCAGACCTTGCCAAGGCCGATAACCGTCTGGTACACATAATCCCCGAGCGTACCGACCTGGGTATAGGCGGTTGCTGGAACCTGGCGGTAAACGATGAGCGATGCGGACGTTTTGCCGTCCAACTGGACAGTGATGACCTTTACAGCGGTCCGGACACATTGCAGAAAGTAGTTGACAAATTCCGTGAAGGCGGCTACTCCATGGTGATAGGCAGTTACCGCATGTGCAACTTTGACCTTGAGACCCTGCCTCCCGGCATAATAGACCATAAGGAGTGGACCGATGAGAACGGCCCCAACAACGCCCTGCGCATAAACGGTCTGGGTGCCCCGCGTGCATTCTACACCCCTGTAGTACGTAAGATCGGGTTCCCCAACGTAAGTTACGGTGAGGATTATGCAGTAGCCATCCGTATAGCCGGAGAGTACCGTCTGGGACGCATCTTTGACGAGCTTTACCTGTGCCGCCGTTGGGAAGGTAACAGCGACGCAGCCCTGAGCCCCGAGAAGGTCAATGCGAACAATCTTTACAAGGACTCCCTCCGCACGGCAGAACTGCAGAGGCGTATCATCTCTAACCGAAACAATTGATGGAAGACATTTTCAAGCACCTTGGCCAGTGCCTTGAGCAGCAGTTGGCCGTTTGGCCGGCCGCAAAACAGGCTTTCGACAATCTGGAGCAGGTACAGACCCGCGTGCTGTCATCATCGGGCCTGGCATTGCAGCACAACCCCGCACGTATAATATCCACCACGGCAAAGGTTGCCCCGGCACAGACAACCGTACGCCCCTGTTTCCTCTGCAAGGAGAACCGGCCCGTAGAGCAGATATCGTTTGATGCAGGTGACGGCTTTGAGTTGCTGCTCAACCCCTACCCCATACTGCGCGAGCATTTCTGTGTGGTAAGCCGTGAGCATCGGCCCCAGAAATTCCAGGACTGCTACCAAAAGATGCTGCAGATAGCCGGACAGCTTGAGCCCGGTTACATGATATTCTACAACGGCCCACGCAGCGGAGCATCGGCCCCTGACCACCTGCATATGCAGATAGGACGTTCAGAGGGAATTCCGCTTCTGGACAAACTGCGTGAGAACGAGCCACCCGCCAAGGATGAGCCCATAACGATACAACCGTTCGGATTCCCGGTGATTGTAATCAAGGGATCTGACCCTTCAAAACTGTGGGATTACATAAGCGGCATGACCGTCTATGACGGTGATTATGAGCCCCGTATGAACGTACTCTCATTCAACCGCGACGGTCAGGTCATAACCGCCATCATCCCCCGCAGCAAGCACCGCCCCGACTGCTATTACGCCCAAGAAGGCAAGATTCTGGTAAGCCCCGGAGGAATTGACATGTTCGGTATGGTAATCACCCCGCGCAAGGAGGATTTTGAGTCACTGACCGAGAAACAGGTGCTTGACATTTACCGCCAGGTCACCCCTCAGCAACCAAAGATCAGGGTCGGTATAATGGCTGCCCGCGAGATACGTTTCTGTCTCAATGACAGTTACACAGACGGCCGTAGCAGTTATGAGGGTGAGATGAGCATCAGCGCTGTCCAGGGTCGTCTGAGTTGGAACGGAGTGCTCATTGACAGCCTTACGCTTAAGCCCAATGACCACAGTGCCACATTCACCCTGCATGATGTAACCATCGGCATTGGTTTCCACTGGGAGCGCAAGGAGGAGCAGACATTCTCAGGCCAACTCAAGTTCATCGTTGAGGACGGTCTGGTGCGGGCCATCAACATACTGCCGGTAGAGGATTATCTTACCAGCGTGATATCATCGGAGATGAAACCCACCGCCAGCCGCGAGTTTCTGCGCGCCCACGCCGTGATTTCCCGCAGTTGGGTACTGGCACAACTCCGTTCGCCCTATCATAAGGCCGATACCGCCAAGCCCATAACCAATGACCATATCCTGAACCGCATCATAAAGTGGTATGATCATGACCAGCATACCCTGTTTGATGTCTGTGCCGATGACCACTGCCAGCGCTATCAGGGCCGCACCCGCATAATCAGCGCTGCAGCCCAGGCAGCCGTAAAGGACACATTCGGACAGACATTGGTAAGTGAAGGTCATCTGTGCGATGCCCGGTTCAGCAAATGCTGCGGAGGCATAACCGAGCAGTTTGAGACCTGCTGGCAGGATGAGCACAAGCCCTATCTGATAGCCCTGCGTGACAGCAGCATCAACGAGGGTGCTCTGCCTGACCTCACCGTTGAGGAGAATGCCCGCCAGTGGATTCTCTCCGAGCCAAAGTCATTCTGCAACTCGGCCGACGGTAACATACTCTCTGAATCACTCAACGGCTACGACCTGGAGACCCCGGATTTCTACCGCTGGACGGTGCAGTACACAACCGCTCAGATATCGGACATATTCCGCCGGAAATCGGGTCTGGATATAGGTGATATTGTTGATCTCCGTCCTATAAAACGCGGACCATCGGGCCGTATCTATGAGTTGGAGATTGAGGGTACCAAGAGTACCGTAACCATAGGCAAGGAACTGGAGATTCGCCGCACGCTGTCAGAGTCACACCTGTTCAGCAGCGCGTTCGTAATTGAAAAGACTCAGGAAGGATTCATCATTAAGGGTGCCGGCTGGGGCCACGGAGTAGGTCTCTGCCAGATTGGTGCCGCCGTAATGGCCGCCAAGGGCTATACCTACCGCGAGATTCTTCAGCACTACTACCCCCACACCACCCTGGGCAGTTTTTATTAAAACGAGCAATTGGGGTCAGGCCCCAATTGTATCATTTTTCTAGCCAGGCGCGGCGCTCGGTGTCGGGAAATTTCTCGATGGCGTAGCGGAGTGCGGTTCGGGGCATCGTATGGGCTCGGGGACGGAGCCATTGGCGCAGTTCGTCGGGGTTGCGCTTACCGGCTTCACGCAGCAGCCAGCCTACCGCTTTCTGAATAAGATCATGCTTGTGATAGAGCAGTATTTCGGCAATGGCGTAGGTATCGGCAGTCTGGCCGTGACGGATAAACTGCATGGTGCTTACCATTCCTATTCGCTGCTCCCAGATGGTCTTGCCGCTGCGGGCCAGGTCATATAACAGACTGCGGTCCTTGTCAAGCAGCCAGGTTCCTATCAGGGGATAGCATGAAAGGTCCACAAGATCCCAGTTGTTTATATAGTCTGTGTGTGAAAGATAGAAATCCACGCACTGTTTCTGCCGGGCAGTATTCTTTTTGTTGTGGCCGAATATCTCGACAAGGGCAAGCAGGGCAGACAGACGCACCTCGTGATACTTGCTTGTAACGCACTCCTCAAGTTCGGCAAAGCCCACATCCTTCCAGCACTCCTTTACCACGGAGCGTGTAACCGGAACCTTGATTCCAAGGAAAAGGTCACCATAGCCGTATTGGCCGGGACCGGTCTTGAAGAACCGCATCAGACCCTCCACCTGAGTAGGGTCTGCATGCTGCAGCATACTATTAAGCAACTTATTCATAGTATGCCCTGATTATCTGCGATGCACGCTCCAGAGTCTCCGGCTTACCGGCATCGACCCAATTGTCCGGGTCCGATATAACCGACCTCAGCCTGAGACGCGCTGCATTATCCACATAGAAATCCGTTATTGAGAATCTTGGCTCCGGTATGGCATCCAGCAAAGGCAGCAACGTTTTTGACAACACATGAATGCCCTGGAATGCGCAAGGCGTAAACTGGGACTTGTCAAAACCGGGATACGGGGAACGCACCTGTCCGGTTTTCTCATTGCTCCAGCCACGCAGCAAACCATCGGTATCAAAATAGAGGTAACGGGATGTGCTGCGCTGAGCCACAAGCAGGGTTGAGTCCGCACCACTCTCCACATGACCACAATACAAAGCCTTCAGATCAACACTGGAGAAAATGTCCACGTTGTGCACCAGCACAGGCTGCTCACCACCAAACAGGCGCATTGCCTTGCGGATTCCGCCGCCGGTATCCAGCAGCAGGTCTGACTCATCGGACAGACGGATATCAAACCCAAAGTTATTATGCTCCTCAAGGAAAGCCTTGACCTTAGGCGCAAAGTGGTGTATGTTGATTACAAAGCGGTCAAATCCGGCAGCAGAAAGATGCTGCAACTGATGTTCCAACATAGTATGCCCGCAAACCTCCACAAGTGCCTTTGGGCGGTCCGATGTAAGGTCACCCAGGCGGGTACCCAATCCTGCCGCAAGTATCAGCGCATTCATAACTCAGTGCGTTTTTTCTGTTCGCGGTGCTCCAGGACTATACGTATCCTGTCACCGAACTTATCCTTCAGATGTGCAGCCAGATGGTTGGCGCAATAGAGAGAGCGGTGCTGTCCGCCGGTGCAGCCGAATGCCACCATCAGGTTGCTGAATCCGCGCTCCAGATATTTGCCTACGGCGGGATCTACCAGCCCGTATACGTGATCAAGATACTGCTGGACCTCACCTTGGGACTCCAGGAACTCAATCACGGGTGCATCGGCCCCGGTTATCTTCTTGTACTGGTCATACTTGCCGGGATTATGCATGGCGCGGCAGTCAAACACAAATCCGCCTCCGTTGCCGCTCGGATCCTCCGGGATTCCGCCTTTGCGGTAACTGAAACTCATTACACGGACTGTAAGCTTGCCGTCAGAGGGCTGTGCGGGAGCGAACTGAGGTAATGACACCAATCCGCGTAACACCTCCGCAAGATAAGGATACTCCGTAGAGCCCACACCGGCATCAAGCAAATCCTTGAGATTACGGATGGCTCCGGGTATGCTCTCTATAAAATGCTGCTTGCGCTCAAAATAACCACGGAATCCGTATGCGCCCAGCACCTGCAGGGTGCGGAAAAGCACGAAATGCATAAGTCCCTTACGGAACGCTGCGGCGTCAACCTTACGGTATCGGCCAAGAGACTCGACATATACATCTATAAGGTGATTACGCAAATCTGACGGATAGGCAGCACGGGCCTGCCAAAGGAACGAAGCCACATCATACTCCACCGGTCCGCGGCGTCCGCCCTGAAAATCTATGAACCAGGGCTCACCCTCCTTGACCATTACGTTACGGGCCTGAAAGTCGCGGTACATGAACGTGTCGTAAGGGGCATCGGCCAGCAGGATAGAGGCCAAACGCTCAAAGTCATCCTCCAGACGGGCCTCGTGAAACTCCAGTCCGGTTGCCTTGAGGAAAGAGTATTTGAAATAGTTAAGGTCCCAGAATATGCTGCGGCGGTCAAACGCCTCACAAGGGAAGCAGACGCTGTAGTCCATATCCTTTCCTCCCTTGTACTGGATATCGGGCAAAAGGCACATTACCTTTTCCAGAAGGACCACCTGTGCCGGACTGTACTGTCCGCTCTCACGGGCACTCTCCATGACGCCGAAAAG
>JAEEGG010007219.1_pt1 | contig 25733 bp, 20 predicted proteins | sample 9134161 | NCBI WGS metagenome assembly JAEEGG01 (sample SAMN16246543, study PRJNA631951) | gut metagenome | biome: gut microbiome; feature: rumen; material: CR-attached | host: Bos | place: Iran: Karaj | collected 2018-10 | reverse complement strand
TCTGTATTAATTCCATTTCTGGTTTTGCTCCTGTTTCAACAGTTGTTATAGCATTGATCTTATCACATTCAACCACCTTGAGCATCTTTTCATGACAGCAATCAACTATTTGAAAAATATATGCAACCTTTTAAAAATCACTCGTTACCTCCATTTCGCATGTACCGGTCATATGTTCAAAGTTATTGTAGAAAAACACGGTGTCAACGGGCAGTTGAGGCAGAAATAATAGATAACAGAACAGGAATAAGACCGTCAGTTAACCATAGTGAATTATAGCGAACCTGAAGAACTGACCATTGGCATCTCTGAATTGGATGACATTGAGAACAAAATAGATCTTGAAGTAATCTCTAAAGAGATTAACAGAAGAGTTCCTCAGGCCGGCTGAGTCTTTGACCTATTAACTCTTCACGGCTATAAACTTGAAGATATTGCACGTATTGAAGGATTGACTGAACGGCAAATTCGCTATCTGCTGGATAAGATAAAAAATTAGGAGTAAGCATGACGACAGTATAAGTTGACTTTGCATTTATTCTTTACAGCGGTGTCGCAATTAAGAACTGCGGCACTGATGTCGATACATTTTCCCTTGCGCAGGAGAACATGCCGAGAAACTGGAATTTTTCCTTCAGTCTTTAACAAAAAAAGTCCAATTCCACATACAATAATACCTGCCACCTGTTTGATAGATATGGATTCCTTATAAAGAAGAAAACCTATCACCACTAGAGCAATTGCAAGACATATGTTGGCTGTTAGTGCACCGTTACTTACCTTCCATCCAGCACGATACAGGAATACATATCCTGCCTCCAGCCCAACAATTGCAAGTCCAAGAACAAAAGAAGTCCAATTTATCTTTGTTATCTCATTTAATACCTCTGCCGGTTTTACGCTCACAACAAACAATACCGCAGAAAGCACCGCTCCAACCAGATAGGTGACCGTAAGAGCATCAAATGCGTTTGTCCTCTCCGGCATAGATTTAGTGCAAATATTGTAAAAACAGTTAGATCCCACGATCAGCAATAATGGCCAAATCATATTCCACATAATATTATTCCTCCAGTATATGTATTCTGGCCTGTTATAACGGTAGGGTCCCAGCCGTATAAATCTCGATTGTCAGTCCATATTACTTTTTGATTTCAGAAACTCTTCAATGTTTTTCAGCCCATGGCTCTAATCAGTTCATCTTCGATGTTTTTCACCTGCGGTACGCAATAAACATCCTTTATGTTTGAAGATTTTTTGCCTTTCTGATGTTTTCATTAAGGATTGCTGGATCTCCCACATCGGTATCAAAAACAAAAACTAAAGTTGTTCCATCCTGTAATGTTCTCAGTTTCAGATCAGTCAGTTTTTCCTGCACGACATTCAGAATCTGGACCTTACCGGGGATAATCAGGCGCATGTCGGTCTTAAGAACTTCAATTAACCTCTTCTCATCATCGCCTTCTACATAGTATTGAAGAAATATTCCGGAAGCTTTTTTCATTTAAATATCCGTTAATGCAAATATTTTTTCCAACATTGGAGCAGATGAGAACAGATCATTCTGAACTGCAGTCTTCACTGAATCTCTGTTTTTCTTGATGTAATCTCCGGCATTGATGACGGAAATATATGAGACTCCGTCAAATATCTCTTTGCGCAGAAAATTAAAACTGTGCTTTGGAAAATTCATGTCAAGAATATCCGTATTATGAGTGGTAAAGAACAGCTGTCTGTCTCCTTCCATCTTTTCCACCATAAGTGACAGGAATGCCTTTTCAATGTCGGAATGGATAAACGAGAACTTTTCATCACAATAAAAGAATGAATACATTCCGCTTACCATTGCTGCAAACATATTTGCTAGACTTACACCTTCTCTGGTTCCGCTGGAAAGAAGCCCGTCATCGACAATGATCCCGTTTTTGATTATCACCTGTTTTCCACCAATCTTGATAACATAGGTATCATTCACTTCCTTCACTTTTTCGACATTAGTGATAAGTGGATCCAGAGTTTGGAGGGTATTTTTCAGAATCTGCAGATATCTTTCTTCATTTTTGGGGGTATAGCTTGCTGCCAAATTTTCACTGTCCCTTGGAAACTCAAAAGCCCATGACATTGGTTTAATTTTTTCCAGTTCTCTGATGTAGTCGTTGCAGTAACCGGTGTCTGATTTTGAATCCAGTTTTTCCAACGTCTTTTCGTAGGTGTCGCTTTTGCCGATTTCTGTCTGCTCAACTTTTATCAGAAAATCACTGCTTGAATAGTTTTTGCTTACCTTATTTCCTTTGATTATCGAGGAAACCCTGTAAAAGTCATCGTTTACGACAAACTGGATCTCAAATTTCGCATCTTTCTTAGAGTCATTTATACATGAAGCGATACTGGCATATTCCTTTCTGGCAATGAAATTAAGAATATTCAGTAGCATTCTGCCGATGGAGGTTTTACCGGAGGCATTGGCGCCCATAAGAATGTTCAGTTTTTTATACCTGAAATTCGGATGTTCCTTAAGGCATTCAGTCATCTGGTTTCCAACGATTTTTTTTGCATAAGTCATGGACATCTCAAAGTCATTGAAAGCAATATAGTTATCAAGTTTCAGCTTCATCAAAATCATTGTTCTATCCTTTGTATTAGTTCCGCTTTGTGGAAGTAATATCATTTTACTATTCTTTTTCAAACAGATCAACTGATGTAGATTCCATAACAAAAGACCGCCGAAGCGATCTCTTTAGGTATAAAAAAGGAGCCGTTAAGCTCCGTGGTTATTTGGCATTTTTAATTGCCCATTCAATGGCATGGCCTTCATCTATGCTATTCCAGACCGCTTACCTCCCAGAGGGCAATCTCAGCCTCGCAGCCGGTATCTGCGGTAAGGAACTCGTAAACCGCGCCGAAGTAGGATGGCTTGCCAGGTCCGTTGTAGTAATAGCCTGCAACGATCACCTTGTCGCCGAACCGCATGGTCTTGCTCCAGCGGCATTCCAGATCCTCCGGAGTGGAAGGATTCGGTAATCTGTAGGTTCTTGCTCTTTCTGTCATCTTGCTCATTTTTAAGTCTCCGTTGTTGTTCCCGATGACTGTATATTCGCTCTGTACCGAAGGTATAGCCGATAATAATAAAACCGTAGCCACAACCTCTGTATCTCTCTGCTAAAGTGTATTTTCAGATACAGTCTAAATTGCCTTTTTACCATCTTTTGTTCAAAAACACAAAACTCGCCAAACCCTTGATTTTACGGGCTTTTCAGCCGTTCTTTTTTCCCTTGACAGTAATACCACCGTCTCGACGTGCGATGACACCCTAATGACTATGTCAGATATTCATGACCACTAACGTATCAACCTAACAGCAGTTCTCGTGGCAGTGGTAACGTGAAAACATAAGCACTGACGTTTTAGTCCGTAAGGTCGAGCGTGCTGTGCTGATAGCTGTAACAAAACATTCCGATCTTCATCATCTCCACAAAGTACAAGTAGAAACTGTCGAAAAAAGAAAAACTGATCTCAGAAGAGGATAATTTGCAAGCATCAGCTCGTTCATATATGACTTCTGCCGCAGTATGGCCATGAGCGGCATAATGAAGTTTATTCTGCACAATCTTAAAGAATTGAATTGATGTTTCGCTCTTTGGATCATAATCAACGCTTGTCGCATAAAGATCTAGCACCTGACGATAAAGTACCTTCTCTGATGAACGAATATCTCGGATACGATCAAGGAGTTCTTTCCAGTAATCACCGCCGGAATTACCTTTCAATCGTTCATCATCCATGGCAAAGCCTTTAATGATATACTCCTTCAGGACAGAATTAGCCCAGATACGGAACTGCGTGCCTCGAAAAGACTTCACTCGATAACCGACAGAAATTATGACGTCAAGATTGTAGTATTCAATGTTTCTTTCTACTTGGCGATCACCCTCATTTTGAACTGTTGCAAAATTTGCAACAGTTGACTCACGAACAAGTTCACCTTCGATGAAGATATTTTTTATATGACGGGATATTGTTGATTTATCACGCTGAAACAGTTCAGCCATCTGGTCTAGCGATAGCCAAACTGTTTCATTTTGTAAGTTTACATTAATTTTAGTCAATCCCTCTTCAGTCTGATAGATTATAATCTCACCACGATTATCCATTAAAAATCCTATTGCTATCAATAAAAAATTACTAAGAATCAGTCCTATATGCATCTTCAAAACGAGAATTTACTAAGTTTTTCTTCAAACTGCTCCAATTAAATCTATTTTTACGATACGCATCTAAAGATATATTAAACCCATCAACCGCACATATAACTTACATTTCGCACAAAAATTTAGATATTTTTCCCCTTCACTACAACAACTAAATATATTTTACAACCCGTATACTTTTTGGTAATTTCGCCCGAGAAGTTCAAGGATCTTTTTGATTACATTTTAGCCAAAAGTGTCTCTGTTGATATGTTCCCCTATACGTGTATGTTGTAACGGGATACAGACATAAGGTCTTTTAAACACCTTGCAAATTTCTCGCAAAGCCTTACAAATCAAGGGTTTGCAAGAGTGTTACTTTCGAGACATGAGCACTACCGTCTCGACGTGCATCGTAAAAAAATAACAAATCTGCCTAAACCTCCATATAAAAAACACCGCCGTTACAGATCACGGCAGTGCTTTATAGTTTCCAAAACAAATATACTATTTTGTAAGATCTTTTCGATATAACGGTGAATATGGACCGTGAAGCAGTCTTGGTTCAATCACAGCTATAGGAGAATACAGTACAGCATCAGTCTGCATTGACTGGTTGAATCCCTGATCAGTCACATTGTTGAAAATATGCTTGAACAGCGCGGTAACCAACTTGTTTAACAGTCCGCCGGAATTTCCCTTATTGGAGGTATATGCAGTCTTACCCCACAGCAGTTCGCCGGTGTCGGCATCAACAAGTCTTGCTGTTGCTTTTACGGAGGTAATGCTGTCAAGTACAACGTAATTTGTTGCATACTCGTCAACATTCATGTAGAGCACCGCGTCAGGATTAAATACCTCTTTAATTTTACCAAGCGGAATATTCTGTATGTCATGAGCCTCGGTTACTCCGTTATTTCTGAAAGTTTCGTTAACGAGAGTTACCGGAAATACATAGTATCCGGCCTCGGTAAGAGGCATGACAGAATTCGCAAGAACAGCCGGAGCTCCGTACACATCAGTGGAATCTGAAGTTGGATATACAACCAGAATGGAACGGGGGTTTTTAGCAATAAGCTTTGAATAATCATAGCCCGGTCCGGTGGTACAACCTGTTATTATCATGACTGATAATGAAATTATAGATAAAAAAATTTTTTTCATAGTGTTTTTATAATTCACTTCTTTAAGAAAACTAACCTGCAGTACCGGTACGGCCGGTATCTGCGCTTACTGAGCTGTTATCATTATTACTGTTGTCAGTGCTCTGTTTTTTTGAACTGTTCTGGTAGTTCAGCAGAAAGTCAATATAGTGGGCTGACTCAGGATAGGTCTTTTTCTCCAGTTCCATATATCTGCGCATTTCTGATATATTTCCAAGTCTGAGCTGCAGTGCTGCCATATGTCCGTAGGCACCCGGAGCAACTTTCTTTCCTGATTCACCCGCATCCTCAAAATATTCAGTCATATATTTGATCTGCTCGTCCAGATTAGCCTCATCCCGAAGATAATCATACATAGACTTTGCATACTCGGGATCCTGATAAAACAGTGTATCCTTGGAGGCACAGCCGCCGGCCGCAACACAGCAAAAGAGAAAACAGGATTTCAAAATATTAGTAAACAATTTCATCATTACGGCTTCCAAATGTGATTATCAATATCCCTTGTAAGATTATTAACAGCTTCTCTTATGGCCAGACTTAACACCTTACCGTTCAGAGTTGAGTCATAGGATGATGTGCCTCCGAAGCCTACGATATCTCTGTTGGAAAGTTCATATTCACCGGCTCCAACAGCTGAATGAACTACAGCTGAAGTGGTAACGTCAATAATATTGATATTTACTTTGGCATAGGCAATCTGGGATTTGCCGTGACCGAGAATACCCCATAACTGATGATCACCTTCAGTCTTTCTTCCGAATTCAACAATATCTCCGGCAATTACATATTTTGCCCCCTTCAGGGACTGCTGGGTATTTGAAATACCAGCTTCTGCAGCCAGGGCATCCATATTTGCCCTGTCAAGAACCGCATAGCATCCGGCCTGGGTCATGAAAGTTATCAAAATAGTCTGGGCCTGAGAACCTAGAGGATCAGTATTACCGGCAAAAACACCATTCATATAATTGGAATGATTTGCAAATTTTCCGATAGAAACCGGAATTTTCTGACTGATGCTGGCTCTGTTTACTGTCAAAGACTGCTGAGCAGCTTCAGATGCAATTGATCTGTGGGATTCCGTTGCACATCCTGTCATGAAACAACAACCAATGCAGGAGATCAGCAAACAGCCTGCAAAATTTCTTTTCATCATTTTCATAAAGCACATCCTTTTTATTTATGAATGAATAATAATTTTTGAAAGCTAAAGTTTACCATTGTTTTTTTTTTGACCAGTATTTTTTAATAAATTGAACATAAATCACATTTATTTGCACATTTCTTACTCATTACAGAATAACAAATTAACAAATCTTAAGATCTCTGTGACCTCTGGTCCGTTATTCAAAAAATATTGGTTTTCTGTACTGAACCGTTTCAACAAACATTTCTGTGAGTTGTCGGGTCAACTTTTATGAATGCAGTCTTGCGGGAAACTGAATGAGCAGGTTATAAGAAGATGTAGGTTAGATGGATTGTGAAATAAAATTTATGAAGAGGCCTGATTATATCAGCAGAAGCACAGACTAAACCAGAAAAGAAGGGGATCCTCAGATCCCCCTCTTCAAATTTAACCTATATCAGGATTTTGAAAACTATTTGAGAATTTCTTCAAGTTTAGCACTGATGGTTTCAACAGGCTGGCATCCGTCAAGAACAAAGAACTTGTTCAGTCCTTTTTCTGCGTCATTCTTATAGTAGTCAATCAGAGGCTGGGTCTGTTTGTGATAGGTTTCAAGTCTGCTCAGTACTGTAGCAGGCTGATCATCAGGACGCTGAACCAGATCTTCACCGGTAACATCATCTTTTCCTTCAACCTTTGGTGGATTGTAAACGATGTGATAGGTTCTGCCTGATGGAATGTGAACACGTCTGCCGCTCATGCGTTTTACAATGTCCTCATCAGGAACATTCAGTTCAATAACATAATCAATGGAAATTCCGCTTGCTTTAAGTGCGTCAGCCTGTGCAAGATTTCTTGGGAAACCGTCGAAAAGGAAACCGTTTTTGCAGTCATCTGCTGCAATGCGGTTCTTGATCATACCGATAATGATATCATCAGAAACAAACTCACCCTTGTCCATTTTTTCCTTTGCCTTGGCACCAAGTTCGGTACCCTTCTTGATTTCGTTTCTCAGTAAATCGCCGGTGGAAATCTGAGGAATGGAAAATCTGTTCATAATGTACTGAGCCTGAGTTCCCTTACCTGCACCTGGTGCACCGATTAAAATAACTTTCATGTCATCTCCATATACAACAAAATAATGCCTATTATACCTAAATTGCAGCTGAATATGCATAAAAATCAGAGCAGAGGGAGAAACTGGATTTTTTTCAATTTTAGTCAACAGGTTCGGTAAAACCGAACAATAATCGTAACTGAGAGTCATTAACACAAAGATCCCAAGGGAGACTCAACAGACAGTCCATTCAAAAGAACAGATTCTAATTTGATGAATATAAAGCTACCATTATCAAGCACAGGAAATACCTAGAAAATCAACCAGAATTTTTTTTTACTTATCAAAATGGATAATCCAGGATCCGCCATTGTTACTGCCTTTTCTGGAAAGAATACCGAGTTTCTTCATTTCATTTATCGCTCTCTGTACCGTAGCTCTTGATACTCTGATATTCTTGCCTATCTGCTCAACTGATATTTTTAAATTAGAGTGAATTTCCGTCAGTATAAGGATTGTTCTTTCCACATTCTTATCGTTAAGGTTTGACGTAAACTTCGTTATCAGTTCTTGAACTTTCAGGTCTGAACTCTTTTCTTCAGCATCATTTGAGGCTGAACTTTGAGGCTGAACTATTCCTTCGGCATCATTTGAGGCTGAACTTTGAGGCTGAACTATTCCTTCAGCATAAGGAACTACGACTCCGAGAGGATCTGTCTCAAACTTTTTTCTTTTGATGGTGATTCTGAAAGAGGTGCCGAAATCCTTTATTTCCGGTTCATCCAATCCGTAAAGCCTTGCTTCACTAAACACTCGGGGAATACCGCTTCCCCAATTCTCAATTATGTGCATATAAAAAAATGCTGCACCTATCGCCGAATTACGAATTCGTGAATTTCCTTCTTTTATTTGCTCAATAGTCAGATCAGGACTTAATCTTCCTGGAGATGTAACCTCCAGCCTATCATCATAGATAGCAACCTGAATCGAGCCAGGTGATAAATACGATCTATGGCATACAGCGTTGGAAATTATTTCTCTAATACTGTCTATCGGAAATTCGTAATAATCCTCCGTATACTTACCATTAATACGAGAACCGAGATTTATATGTCTCTTAACAAACATCATTGCATCTTCTATCTGCTGATCAATCGGACCTCTTGCCTCCTGTTTGTCAAGGAAAACAGAACGGGTAATACCCTTAAATGCAGCCATTTGAATAAACGCATTCGGAAACAATTCTTCGGTATCACCGGTCAGCAGTTTCCAGGCATTAGTAGGATAAAATTTTTCATTAATTCGAACGATTATCTTCCATGTTATCAACTGATTGATGGAAACTTCTTTTTGAGCAGCACGCTGTTCTGCCGACTTGCATCGTTCAATGGCATGCTTATATAACCTGTTGCACAGCTGCTTTATTTCCTTTTCAGAAATTTCCCCGACAACCTGTACCGAATCAAAACTTCTATTTGTTCCTTCCAGCTGAAGTTCCTTTATCATATACGGTTCAGCCATTTACAGCACTCACATTACATGCTGACATCCTAAACCACTTTTGTCAGGCGACTTTTACCAACCTTTTTTCCCAATTAAGCTGACAATATTAATCAGAAAAGGCTCTATTACAATAATACCGGCTCATAATATACCATAATGAAAATCTATTTTTCTGATCTACATTGAAATTATTGGAAATCAGGTATGACTTTAAAGAAAAATCACAAACAATTCGCGATAATTAAGCTCTGGAAATACATTGGTTCTGCTTTTCAAAGACAAAAAATCATAGCGTTTTTATGAAGTCTGAAACTGCGCCTCCCAGAAATGAAACAAAAACCATAAACTTCGAATTACGTCACATCTGAAGACGGTAGCAGCAAAACAGCCGCGCCACCGTCATACACGGCAGTGCGGCTGTTCATCCGAACCAGGCCTGACCAATCTGGCCGGGCAGGTGGCAAATCTGATCCTCAGATCCTAAAGAGTTTTAATTCTCTCGATTGCTTCAACGCTGTTTTCATAGGTACCGAAAGCCGTGAGTCTGAAGAAACCCTCACCGTTAGGTCCGAAACCTGAACCCGGAGTACCGACAATTCCGGCCTTGTTAAGAAGAAGATCGAAGAATTCCCAGCTTGATAATCCATGAGGTGTTTTCAACCAGATATAAGGTGCATTTTCACCGCCGTAAACGGTATAACCAGCATCTTTAAGAGCCGTTTTAAGAAACAGGGCATTTTTCATATAGGTTGCAATCTGCGCTTTTATCTGTTGAGTTCCCTCCGGTGAATAAACAGCTTCTCCCGCTCTTTGTATAATGTACGGAGCGCCGTTATATTTAGTACCGTGTCTTCTTGCCCACATGGCATGAACAGATTTATCGAACAATTTCAGTTTTTTAGATATAACAGTAAAACCAAGTCTTAAACCGGTGAAGCCGGCATTTTTAGAAAATGATCTGAACTCAATTGCACAATTTTCTGCACCGCTGCATTCAAAGATACTGTGAGGAAGTGTATCATCGTTTATATAAGCTTCATATGCAGCATCATACAGAATAACAGCTCCGATTTTTAATGCATAATCCACCCATGCCTGCAACCTTTCTTTTGTTATGGCAACTCCTGTCGGGTTGTTAGGAAAACAAAGGTAAATCAAATCAGGGTTGATCTTAGGAAATTCAGGTATAAATCCGTTAGATTCAGTACATGGCATATAGATCAGTTTGCTGTAGATTTTTTTCTCTTCACTGAAATACCCTGCCCGACCTGCCATTACATTTGAATCAACATATACAGGGTATACAGGATCACATACTGCCACTAAATTATTCTGATCGAAAATTTCCTGTATATTGGAGCAGTCACTTTTCGCACCGTCAGAAATAAAAATTTCATCCGGTTCAATACTGATCCCTCTTTTTTTATACTCATTTTCGACGATAGCTGTTCTTAAAAATTCATAACCGAGATCCGGAGCGTAACCGTGAAAGGTATTTGCAGCCCCCATTTCATCAACAGCCTTGTGCATGGCTTTTAATATTGCTGGGGCAATAGGCTGGGTAACGTCACCGATGCCGAGTTTTATCAGTCTGGCATTAGGATTATCGACTTCAAATTCACGTACTTTCCGTGCAACTGTTTGAAAAAGATAGGATCCCTGTAAGTTTAAGTAATTTTCATTTATTGTTGCCATTTTATTCCACCAATTATTCCTTCACAGATTAAACTTCTATCTCACCTTCAAAAACAAATTCAGCAGCCCCGGTCATATACACCGGATAACCGTTGCCTTCCCACTTAATTTTTAAATTACCGCCCAGTAGATGAACAGTTATCTCCTGATCTGTGCAGCCATTTAAAATGCCTGCCACTGCCGTTGCACAGGCACCGGTACCGCATGCAAATGTTTCACCGGTTCCGCGCTCCCATACACGCATTTTTACATTCTGACGATCTATAATTTGAATAAATTCTGTATTAACACGTTTCGGGAAAGATGGATGGTTTTCAAAATGTCTGCCAAGTCTTTCCAAAGGGAAATTATCCACATCATCAACATAGATGACTGAGTGAGGATTTCCCATAGACACACAGGTATGAAAGTAAACCTTTCCTTCCACTTCAATCGGTTCATTGACAACCGTCTTTTTTTCACTTATTACAGGTATATTCTCTGATTCCAGAACAGGCAGTCCCATGTCAACGCAGACACTGTTTACTTTCCGTGTCTGACTGTTTTCATCAACATCAAGACTGATTTTTTTTATTTTTCCGGCAGATATAATGCAAAATTCTTTTTTATCAGTTAATCCTTTGCAGTAGACATATACAGCGACACAGCGTATACCGTTACCGCACATTTCGCCTCTGCTGCCGTCTGCATTGTACATTTCCATTTCAAAATCAGCCTGGTCGGAAGGATTGATAAAAATCACTCCGTCACCGCCGACTCCAAAATGTCGATCAGAAAGTTTTTTTACGATCTCAACTTTCTTTTCCGGAGAAAAGTCTACCTCTGCCCCGTTTATATAGACATAGTCGTTTCCACAACCCTGCATTTTTGTAAATTTCATATTGTTTTCTCTTATCCTATAATGACTGTAAAATCATTTACGCACGTCTCAAAGACTCATTTGTTTCAACGCATGATCTCATACATCTCTTCGCCTTCTGTCTCTGTTATCTGTCCCTGAATTGTCTTTTCTGATGAACTGACGGTTCGCAGTTATCAGAAAAAACAGCGTTGTTCCTGCGAATGATTCTGATGTCAATACAAAATATTCTCAAAGAATTCAGGCAACATACTGCTAAAAATCCTGCAGCAGGACGGGCACTCCTTCAGGATCACGAATTAACACGCAGTGTCTGTCAACGCATAGTCCCTGCTTTCAGCGTTGATTTTATAACGAATAGCTGTCACGGACATAATCAGCGCAGGAAACCTCCCAACATGGGAACAATTACTTTTTACATCAGGAAATTCACAACCGCTGACTTTCATATTTATAATCATATGCACCGCAAACCGCATTCGTATAAAGAACCTTCCGATAACCAGATTATCAAATGTACAGTTCTGTCTTTGTATACAGGATGTTTTTGTACACCCGATAATTTTTTCATCAGGATTAAAGGCTCAAATTATCATTTACCACTGTTTCCATAGTTGGATAACACGCGGGCGGAAGGATCATTAACGTTACATCCATCCCATTGCTTGTTAGGCATCCAGAAGTCTTTGATCATCTGCGACTGATCTGGATAGTATTTTTCAAAAATTTCGCGATACAGCAGCGATTCCTTGGTAAACGGCATCGCATGAGTGTACTGTCTGCGCTTCTGTTCAAACTCGGCATCATCATACTGTTCCTCGGCATAGGCCTTTAAATGGTCAACCATGGAGTGGCCGACAGCATCGGAAAATGCAGCTTTTTCTCTCCAAAGAATTTCCGGAGGCAGATAATCAAGACCTTCAAATGCATGACGAAGCAGATATTTTCCCTTGTTATAGTGATTACGTTTCATCTCAGGATCAATGGACATAACATAGTGAACAAAATCAAGATCTCCAAAAGGAACACGTGCTTCTAAAGAGTTTGATGAAATACATCTGTCAGCACGAAGAACATCGTACATGTGAAGTTCACGAACCCTCTTCTCAGCCTCTTTCTGGAATTCAGCAGCAGATGGAGCAAAATCGGTATATTTGTAGCCGAAAAGTTCATCAGAAACCTCGCCTGTCAGAATTACTCTTAAATCAGTGGTTTCGTGAATTGCCCTGCAGAGCAGGTACATTCCCATGCTGGCACGAACAGTTGTAATATCGAAGGTACCGAGAGTATAGATAACATGTTCGAGTGAATTTATAACATCATCTCTGGTGATAATAATTTCTGTATGATCGGCCTTCAGATACTCGGCAGTCTGTTTTGCATATTTGAGATCAATGGCATCCTCTCTCATACCGATGGCAAAAGTCTTAATCGGAAGTTCACTCTTTCTTGCGGCTATACTGCAAACCAGAGAGGAATCCAGACCGCCGGAAAGCAGAAAGCCTACTTTCGCATCTGACACCAGGCGTTTTTCAACACCGGCAATAAGCAGTTCTCTTATTTTTGTGCATACAGTTTCCAACTGCTGATCACGCAGTTTCTCATCCGGTCTGGCAATATCACAGTAACAGATAAATTCACCGTTTTCGTAATAATGTCCCGGAGGGAAAGGTAGAATTTTTCCGTCTACAAGATCTGTCAGGCACTTAGGTTCACTTGCAAATACCAGATCATGAGCTTTGGTATATCCGTAATATAAAGGACGAATTCCGATAGGGTCACGGGCCGCGATCCATTTGTTGGAACTGTGATCATAAATAACACAGGCGAACTCGGCATCAAGCATTTCGAACATTCTGGTGCCGTACTCTTTATACATAGGTAGAAGCACTTCACAATCACTGCCGCTTGCAAACTGGTAACCACGCTGTTTCAGCCCGCTTTTGATTTCTTCAAAACGATAAATCTCGCCGTTACACGCACAATAATCACCATCCAGTTCAAACGGCTGCATTCCGTCAGGAGTCAGTCCCATTATGGAAAGACGCTGAAATCCCATTAATCCGTCACCGACCTTTATGGCTCTGGAATCATCCGGACCTCTTGAAGTGCTTTTCAGCATTGCGCTTTTGAGTGTTTCAAGATCTACTGAGGGACCACAAACTGAAAATATACAACACATATTCTATACAATCCTTAATATGGGAATTTGATTAAATTCCTATCAAATTCCCGACATTTTTCTAAAGAAAACAGAGTTTATTTAACAGAAAACAGGAGTTCACCATAGGATGGCAACGGCCAGTATTCTCTTGAAACGTAGGTCTCAGCTTTATCAGCCAGACTGCGTAATTCCTGCATTTTAGGAAGGATCTGATCACGAATCAGCTGACTTTCCTTGATAATATCTTCTGTTCCATTGATATTTTCAGCGGTCTGCTCCAGTTCCTCAGCCTTCTGATAAATCTGATCAGCGATTGAAGAAAGGGTTTCTACAATAGATTTTTCATAACCGCACTGCAGTGTTTCATTAACAGCTCTCTTTTTCGCTACTGTTCCTGAAAGTTTATCAGCATAGCTTTCAATTGCAGGCAGAATCATACGACGTGCCATTAACAGTTCGGTGTTTACTTCAATCCAAACCTGCTTGCAGTAGTTATCCAGCATAATCTCACATCTTGAATGAAGTTCTGCTTCATTGAACACCTTGTGGGATGTAAGCATCTTCACATTCTTTTCATCCAGCAGATGAGGCATACAGTCAGGAGTTGTCGGATAGTTTAATAGTTTTCTTACTTCGGTTGCCTCCTTAACCCAGGCTGCATCATAACCGTTACCGTTGAATATGATTCTCTTATGATCGTGGATAGTCTTTTTAATCATCTCATGAAGAGCCTGTTCAAAGTCTTCAGCTTTTTCCAGTCTGTCGGCATAAATTTTGAGAGATTCTGCCACTGCACTGTTCAACATCATGTTCGCGCAGGCGATACTGTTTGATGAACCAAGGCTTCTGAACTCGAACTTATTACCGGTAAATGCAAACGGAGAAGTACGGTTTCTATCAGTTGTGTCACGGGCAAATCTCGGCAGAACGTCAACACCAAGCTTGATAAGCTTCTTTTCCATTCCGCGATACGGAGTATCAGATTCGATAGCTTCAAGTATGGCGGTAAGTTCATCACCCAGGAAAATTGAAATAATTGCAGGTGGTGCCTCGTTTGCTCCAAGTCTGTGATCGTTACCGGCAGTTGCAACAGAAAGTCTGAGCAGATCCTGATAGTCATCAACCGCCTTGATTACAGCGCAGAGAAACAGCAGGAACTGGGCGTTTTCAGCAGGTGTATCACCAGGTGACAGCAGATTGAAACCGTTGTCAGTTGAGATGGACCAGTTGTTATGCTTTCCGCTTCCGTTCACACCGGCAAAAGGCTTTTCATGCAGCAGACAAACCAGGCCGTGACGGGCTGCCACTTTCTGCATAATCTCCATCATCAGCTGATTCTGATCGGAGGCAAGGTTGGTGGTTGAATAGATCGGAGCAAGCTCGTGCTGTGCCGGAGCCACTTCGTTATGTTCAGTTTTGGCCAGAATTCCAAGTTTCCAGAGTTCTTCATTAAGTTCGGCCATAAACTCTTTTACCTTTGGTTTAATTACACCAAAGTAGTGATCATCCATTTCCTGGCCCTTTGGAGGTTTTGCTCCGAAAAGAGTTCTTCCGGTGTACTGTAAATCAGGTCTCTTATCGTACATTTCCTTTGAAATAAGGAAGTATTCCTGCTCAGGACCGACTGAGGTATGGATGTGTTTAACCTGATCATTACCGAACAGTCTTAAAATTCGCAGAGCCTGACGGTTGAGAGCCTCCATGGAACGTAAAAGAGGAGTCTTCTTGTCCAGTGCTTCACCGCCGTAGGAGCAGAACGCTGTAGGAATGCAGAGAGTCTGATCCTTGATGAATGCATAGGAGGTAGGATCCCATGTGGTATAACCTCTTGCCTCGAATGTTGCTCTTATTCCGCCGGTCGGGAAAGAAGATGCATCCGGTTCACCCTGGATTAATTCCTTACCGGAAAATTCCATAATCACACCGCCATCCGGAGACGGTTCGATAAATGAATCGTGTTTTTCAGCTGTTACACCGGTAAGCGGCTGAAACCAGTGGGTAAAATGGGTTGCACCTTTTTCAATAGCCCAGTCACGCATTGCTTTTGCAACTGAATCGGCTAAACCAAGTTCAAGTTTTGCACCTACTTCGATAGTTTTTCTCAGTGATGAATAAACGTCACTGGTTAAAACAGATCGCATAACACGATCATCGAATACCATACAACCAAAATATTCGGGAACAGAACCTTTTGTCATAATTAACCCCTTAATGTCAATTTCCGTGAATTTAAAACAATTTTTTTCTTAAAGTTTACTTATGTTAATGAGGTATAACCCATTAAATACTTATCAATCTGAGCCGCACAGTGACGACCTTCAGCAACAGCCCACACCACAAGTGACTGACCGCGATGCATATCGCCGGCTGTAAAAACTCCTGGTTTTGAAGTTTCATATGAGTCCTCAAGTGTTTCAACTGTATTGCGGCCGCTGACCTTAACATTGCTGTCACTTATAACGTAATCCTCACAGCCTAGAAAACCTGCGGCGATAATCAACAGATCACATGGAATTTCCTTTACCGTATCTGCAACTTCCACCAGCTGACGGTTTTCAAATTTAACCTGAACCGTTTTAACTGCTTTCAGCTTTCCTGAATCAAGTACCAGCTCCTTCACCGTTGTTTCATAAACACGCGGATCAGATCCGAACACTTCTATCGCCTCCTGCTGACCGTAATCAGTCTTCAGGACCTTCGGCCACTGCGGCCATGGATTGTCTGCAGCTCTTTCAACCGGAGGCTTAGGCATCATTTCAAGCTGAACAACGTTCTTTGCCCCCTGTCTGATGCAGGTTCCAAGACAGTCATTACCGGTATCACCGCCTCCGACAATCACCACATTTAAATCCTTGGCGCTGATTGTCCACTGTTCGGCTCCGTTAAGCAGATCACAGGTGGCTGATTTCAGAAAATCAACTGCAAAATGAATCTCATGACAGCTGTCGCGGTTTGCCAGATTCAAATCTCTAGGCTTCTTGGCACCGCAGCACAGAGCAACCGCATCAAACCGTTCCTGTAAATCTGCAAAGGAAATATCTCTGCCGATATCACAGTTGGTTTTAAAAATCACCCCTTCAGCCTCCATGAGTCTGCGGCGGCGCTCAATAACCTTTTTATCGAGCTTCATGTTCGGAATGCCGTACATTAAAAGACCGCCAATCCGGGATTCCCTTTCAAATACCGTAACAGTGTGTCCGCGGTGATTAAGCTGATCAGCCACGGCCAGACCGGCAGGGCCTGAACCTACCACCGCAACCTTCTTGCCGCTTCTGAGAGACGGAATGCGAGGTTTCATCCAGCCTTCTTCAAACCCCTTTTCAATCAGGAAAAGTTCATTGTCATGTATCGTAACCGGAGCTCCGTGCATACCGTTGATACACGCCTTTTCACAAAGTGCGGGACATACACGGCCTGTAAATTCCGGAAAATTACTGGTCTTTAAAAGTCTGGAAAGTGCATGCTCATAGTGTCCGCTGTAAATCTCATCATTCCATTCCGGGATCAGGTTGTGAAGCGGACAGCCTGTAACCATTCCTTTTAATCGCAGAGCTGACTGGCACATCGGTACGCCGCATGCCATGCATCTGCCGGCCTGACATCTTCTTGCCTCTTCGCCAAGATGTACATGAAACTCATTAAAATCCTTAATTCTAGTTTTTGCAGGGATCCATGCGTCCTCACAACGCTCAAATTCGAGAAAACCTGTAGCCTTACCCATAATTCTTTACCTTTCTGTATTCCTTACCTATGCATTCTTGAGCTGTCGAACTGCTGCGTCTGAAGAACCGGATGAAACATCCTTGAAAGCTTCATAAACTGCCTGTTCATGACGTATACCCTGCTCTTCGTACTTACCGATTAAAGTGAGCATATTCTTATAATCAATAGGAATAATCTTCTTAAACAGCGGAACCCAGGATTCAAAATCACTTAAAATCTCAGCAGCCCGTTTAGACTTTGTACTCTTCTCATAATCGGTCAGAATTTCTTTGAGCTCCTTCCTGTCTGCGTCTTTCAACTCAGTCATCTCAATCAGAGATTTATTGGTTCTCATGTAAAGACTGTGATTCTGATCCAGAATGTAGGCAATACCGCCGCTCATTCCCGCAGCAAAGTTTTTACCGACTTCACCAAGGATCACCGCTCTTCCGCCGGTCATATACTCAAGGCCGTGATCTCCGCAGCCTTCGCACACAGCGGTAGCACCTGAATTTCTTACCATGAATCTTTCACCGACTATACCGTTGATATAGGCGGAACCGGAGGTTGCGCCGTACAGGGCAACATTTCCGACAATTACATTCTCTGATGCCTCATATGCTGCATGTTCAGAAGGAGTAACAATCAGTTTTCCGCCTGACAGCCCCTTACCGAAACCGTCGTTTGCATCTCCGGTCAGTTTTAAAGTAAGTCCCTTCGGAATGAAGGCACCGAAGCTCTGACCTCCGCCGCCGTTCAATGAAATCTGAATACTGTCATCAGCAAGAGAGGAACCGTATTTTTCAGTTATGCAGGATCCAAGTATGGTTCCCAGACTGCGATCTGTACTTGAGATCTGTACATTATCCAAAGCCAGTGTGCCTTCACCGTTCCATTTTTCAAACTTCGGCAGGAAAATCCTCTCATCAATGGTATTTTCAAGTTTGAAATCATATGCCTCTTCTGCGATGAAATGGCTTTCCTTTGCATGTGCCAGAGACTGATCCAGAATAAGATCCATATTGACCATCTCTGCACGTCTGGTGATTTGCTTATCTTTAATCTTGAGCAGATCACTTCTTCCCACCATTTCCTCAACGGTTCTGATCCCGAGTGAAGCCATGATTTCACGTAATTCTTCAGCAATGAACATCATAAAGTTCATTACATATTCCGGTTTGCCGCTGAAGCGTTTTCTTAATGTTTCATTCTGACAGGCTATACCGACCGGACAGGTATCCTTGTTGCACACACGCATCATCATACAGCCCATTGATACCAGCGGAGCGGTGGCAAACCCGAACTCCTCGGCGCCGAGAAGGGCTGCAATGGCCACGTCACGACCGCTCATGAGTTTACCGTCTGCCTCAATCACCACCCTGCCTCTGAGTCCGTTCTGAATCAGAGAATGGTGAGCTTCCACCAGACCCAGTTCCCATGGCAGACCGGCATTATGAATGGAACTTGCCGGAGCTGCACCGGTACCGCCGTCATAACCGGAGATTAAAATTACCTGTGCACCTGCTTTGGCAACACCGCAGGCAATTGTGCCCACTCCTGATTCCGATACCAGTTTTACAGAAATTCTGGCTTTGCGGTTGGCGTTCTTCAGGTCATAAATCAACTGGGCCAAATCCTCAATTGAATAAATATCGTGGTGAGGAGGAGGAGATATCAGAGAAACACCCGGAGTTGAATATCTTCTTTCAGCAATCCACGGATAAACCTTCTTTCCGGGAAGATGACCGCCCTCTCCAGGCTTTGCACCCTGCGCCATTTTGATCTGAATTTCTTCAGCATTATTCAAATATTCGCTGGTTACACCGAATCTGCCTGAAGCCACCTGTTTAATCTTGCTGTTCTTTTCTGTGCCGAAACGAACCGGATCTTCTCCGCCTTCACCGGTATTTGATTTACCGCCGAGACGGTTCATGGCAACTGCCAGAGTTTCATGCGCCTCCTTGGAGATAGAGCCGTAGGACATTGCACCGGTCTTGAAACGTTTTACAATCTCGGAAACAGGTTCAACCTCATCGAGCGGGATCGGATTGTCAACCTTTACAAAATCAATCAATCCTCTCAGAGTATGCGGCTTTTCATTATCCACAATGGATGAATAATCCTTGAACATTTCATAGCTTCCAACCTTGACCGCAGTCTGCAGTGCAATGATGGTCTGCGGATTATAGAGATGATCCTCCTTATCCGTTCCGCTTCTCAGACCGTGGAAGCCGGTGCTGTCAAGACTGGTATCAACTGACAGGCCCATAGGATCAAATGCATGATCATGACGGAACAGGATGCCCTCGGAAATTGCATCCAGATCAATACCGCCTACTCTGCTTGTTATGCCGGTAAAGTACTTGTCAATAACCTTCTTTGAAATTCCGACAGCTTCAAAAATCTTGGCGGACTGATAGGACTGCAATGTTGAAATACCCATCTTGGCCGCGGTCTTGACTATTCCGTGCAGTACCGCGGAGTTGTAGTCTGCAATGGCAGTATGGTAGTCCTTATCTAAAATTGCCTTGTCGATAAGTTCAGCAATGCATTCGTGGGCAAGATACGGATTGATAGCACGGGCACCGAAACCAAGCAGTGTTGCCATCTGATGCACATCACGTGGCTCACCGCTCTCCAGAATAATAGAAACTGCGGTTCTCTTCTTGGTTTCAACCAGATGCTGCTCGGTAGCGGAAACAGCAAGCAGTGACGGAATAGGAACATGGTTCTCGTCAACCCCTCTGTCTGAAAGGATCACGATATTGACGCCCTTGCTGCACATACGGTCAACATTAACTATAAGCTGGGAAATAGCCTTTTCCAGAGAAGTATTCTTATAGTAAAGGATCGGTACTACGCCGCTCTTAAAACCTTCCTGATCCAGAGATTTGATTTTAAGTAGATCAACACCGGTTAAAATAGGATTGTTGATTTGCAGAACACGGCAGTTCTCACCGCACGGTTCCAGCAGATTTCCATCGGAACCAACATACACAGAGGTATCGGTAACAATCTCTTCACGGATTGAATCAATCGGCGGATTGGTAACCTGGGCAAACAGCTGTTTGAAATATGAAAACAGTAACTGGTGTTTTTCAGATAATACCGCAAGAGGAATATCATGACCCATGGAAGCCGTGGCTTCTGTTGCATTGGAGGCCATAGGCAGGATCTGCTCTTTGACATCTTCATATGTATAGCCGAATACTCTGTAAAGGCGATCACGCATTTCCTGACTGTGGGTCGGGATCTTTTTATTAGGGATCTTCAGTTCTGATAATTGCAGTAAATTCAAAGAAAGCCATTCACCATACGGATACTTTTTAGAATATAACTCTTTACATTCCTCATCTAAAACCAGGCGGCCTTCATTGGTATCAATCAGCAGGATTTTACCCGGCTGCAGACGTGATTTCTTTACAATGTGTGACGGATCGAGATCCAGAACCCCTACCTCAGAGGATAAAATCAGACGGTGATCATCGGTAATATAATATCTGGAAGGACGCAGACCGTTGCGATCAAGGGTTGCACCTGCAATTTCACCATCAGTAAATAAAATAGCGGCAGGTCCGTCCCATGGTTCCATCATGGTTGCATAGTAATGATAAAAATCCTTTTTCTCATGATCCATGTGGGTATCATTTTTCCAAGGTTCAGGGATCATCATCATAACTGCCAGAGGAAGAGGTACACCGTTCATCATAAAGAATTCAAGTGTATTATCCAGCATGGCGGAGTCTGAACCGGAGGCATGGATTACAGGGAAAGTCTTGTCAGCATATTCGTCCAGCCAAGGTGTATGAAGAGTTTCCTCTCTGGCCAGCATACGATCATGGTTTCCGCGGATCGTATTGATCTCTCCGTTATGTGCAATAAGGCGGTACGGATGTGCGCGCTCCCAGGAAGGTGTGGTATTGGTGGAGAAACGTGAATGCACCATGGCAATGGATGTTTCATAATCCGTGCTTTGTAAATCAGTATAAAAACGGCGTAACTGACCTACCAGAAACATTCCTTTATAAACGATTGTTCTGGATGAAAGTGAATTGATATAGGTATCATCCGCGCTCTGTTCAAACTCTCTTCTGCATACGTAAAGTCTGCGATCGAAATCAATGCCCTTTGAACAGTCCTCAGGTCGTTCAATGAAACACTGTTCAATGCAAGGCATGCAGTCCAGGGCATTTTTACCGAGAATTTCCGGATTTGTCGGAACCTCTCTCCAACCCAGAATTTTCAAACCGTTCTTTTCACAGTTTACCTGGAAAAGTCTCTTTGCGAAGGTTCTTTTTCTCAGATCCTGGGGCAGGAAAAACATTCCTATACCGTAATCACCTGCATCTCCTATACTGATCCCTGAATCAGCTGCTGCCTTTTTAAAGAAACTGTGGGAGATCTGTAATAAAATACCGACACCGTCACCAACCTCTCCTGCAGCATCTTTACCGGCTCTGTGTTCAAGCTTTTCCACAATAGACAGCGCATCATCGAGAGTCCGGTATTCTCTCCGGCCATCTATATTAACGACCATTCCGATACCACATGCATCATGCTCATCTACCAATGCTTCATTCCTGGTCTTGTAATAATCGTCTTCATATACAGACATGTTGTAAACTCCATTGCACATATAAGAGCAAACTTAAATTTAAATTTAAATTATTCGATAAAATATTTATTTCATATGATTTATATGCATTGGAATGATACGGGATATTCTCGACAGGACACTCTGTAATTTTCCGGCCGCTCAATACAGGCAGGATAACCGCTTTGCCAGCGTAACCTTTGAAATATCTGTATCTTTCCAGAACAGCGCTCTTAAGATATTTATCAACCAATCGTGATATTCTTTAAGAACTATGTTCTTTTCCAATCATTTGCTAGAATTATAGTTATCCGTTAAACATAAATAAAATACTATAATAACAACATAATAATACCTTTTAGGTATAATAAATTCAGAAGGAGCTGGATATGGATTTAAGACAAATACGATATTTTATAACGGTGGCCGAAGAACTTAATATCACCAGAGCCGCTGAAAAACTGCATCTTTCCCAGCCGCCGTTAAGCAGAGCCCTTATGGATCTAGAGGATGAACTTGGCTGTACACTGTTTATCAGAGGCAAGCGCCATCTGGCTTTGACTGCAGAAGGTCTGGCTTTTAAGCGAAGAGGCGAGCAGCTTTTAACTCTGGTTGATATGACCAAAACAGAAATATCTGAAATGCAGAACGGTATCAGCGGAACACTTTATATAGGTCATGTCGACAGCAACGGTCCGACACTTGTAGCCGAATGGATCGAATCATTTAAAAAACTCTATCCCAATGTAACCTATAACTTATGGTGCGGAAATGTGGATGATTTGACCGATCGTCTGAAATCCGGCCTTATAGATCTTGCAATTACAATGACTCCTACCAATAGTGATTTACTGGACGGTTTTAAGGTATATTCAGAAAACTGGGTTGCAATCATTCCTGCAAATGCTCCACTGGCAAAATCACAGAATGAATACATAACACTGGAGGAACTTATCGATAATGATCTGATAATTTCTTCAAGACGGTCTCGTGAAGATGAAATCAGAGGATGGTTTAAAAATTTTAAAAAGGAACCTCATTTCATAGTTAAAACCGCTCACTCCTCCAATGCGGCCAAGCTTGTAAACAGAAATCTGGGAATTGCCCTTTTCCCTGCTTCAGTTGCCAAGAACATCGCATCCGGCACCAAAGTTACGATCAAAAAAATATCACCAACAATAAATGTCGACTACCTGCTATCCTGGGATAATGAGAGACACCCCAACGCACTGACAACAAAGTTTATTTCTCACATAAAGGAAAAATATGCGACAAAGGAAAGCTGACGGAGTCATTTTAAAAGTCAGACAAAAAATTAATTCCGCATTTCTTCTCTTGAACGATGGCAAATCTACCTGCTAGATAAGTTATGAACTGCACCAGGCCGTTCTTTTGAGGCTGTACTTGACAAGGCGGACAATTCAATATAACCTCCATCATAGCGGATTCACTCCGAATACAACATATCAAAAATGCAGGCTTGAAGTACAGCAGGCTGATTTTAAAGGTAGAAAAAATGTAATTCTCAACATTCTGCATACTGTGACCAAACGCAGTACTGCATTCATAAAAAAAAACGTGCACGGTGCGGTAGCACGCATATACAGGCATATGTATTAAACACTGGTTTACACTGTTTTTACATGCCGTTGTTACGTTTTTGATCATGATCCATACCTAAAAAATTTATATCGTTTTTCTGAAAAATCTCCAGATTTGGCGATTTTCCGGGATAATCGATGCTTTTTTACAGAGGAAACAGAATGTTTGAAATTAAAGGAAAAATAAATACTGCAGTCTGTTATGCATCCGTAGTTGAATCTGCGGCTGTTGAGCAGATCCGCAGAATGTGTAACTACGAAATCACCGCCGGCTCCAGGATCAGAATCATGCCTGATGTTCATGCCGGCAAAGGCTGTACCGTCGGTACCACCATGACCGTTACCGACAAGGTTGTTCCAAATATTGTCGGAACTGATATCGGATGCGGCATGTATACGGTAAATATCGGACAGATCCGGGTTGATTTTGCCGAAATTGACAGGGTTGCCCGCAACGGTCTTTCAGGTACTAATGCTTTTGGAAAAAAAATCAAAAATTTTTCATATGAAGGTCTGCGGTGCTACCGTGAACTTGGAGATCTGTCCGGAATGAAACAGAGTCTCGGGACTCTTGGCGGAGGCAATCACTTCATAGAGATAGATGAAGCAGCCGACGGCACCAGATACCTGATTGTTCACAGCGGAAGCCGCAGTTTAGGTAAGCAGGTGGCTGAATACTATCAGAATCTGGCGATAAGGCTTAAAAACGACAGTGCTTGTAACCGCGCTGCCGGAGAAAAAATTTCCAGTCCGTGCACAGGCAAAAAATCCGGACAGAAAAACAAAGGCCCGGAAGCTGCTGTTCCGCCACGGGATGATAAAAAAAACAGCGGTTCAGCTATACCTGATGATTTATGTTTTCTAAGCGGAAAGTATCTTGACGACTACCTTCATGACGTAGAAATTTGTCAGGCGTTTGCCAGATTAAACCGTGAAATTATTGCCGGTGTTCTTTTGAAAACTGCCGGACTGACCGCTTATGAATCTTTTCATACCATCCATAATTACATAGATACCAGGGAAATGATTCTCAGAAAAGGCGCCATAGCGGCTCATTCAGGCGAAACAGTAATTATTCCGATAAACATGAGGGACGGATGCGTACTTGCAAAAGGTCGTGGAAATTCTGAATGGAATTATTCAGCGCCGCACGGGGCCGGCAGACTGCTGTCCAGAAGCGAGGCAAAAGATACTCTTGATATAGATGAATACAGGGAATCTATGAAGGGAATTTTTACCACCTCCGTAAATGTATCTACACTGGATGAATCTCCAATGGCCTACAAGTCACTTCACGATATTGTTGATGTGATCGGTGATACTGTGGAAATACTGGATATTATGAAACCCGTATACAATTTTAAGGCCTAGTGTTCCGGAACTTACTTATTTACTTCATTTTTTTAGTAACAACCGAACATAATTTTTTATAAAAACAGATACCGTAGGCGTATACATTCCGAACAAGAGGATCATTCATATAAACAGTTGCATATCCTTTTTCTGTAATCTGTTTCACCGCTTTTTGAGCAGCAATCAATCTTGCACCAAACGGTTTATCAGTATGTTTAAGTTCCAGAATAGCCACGGTGTCACTGTTTTTTGAAGCAATTATGATATCAACGTAACCGTCCCCGGATTCAAAATTGGACTTATGCTCCTCTATGAATGACGTGCCGTTCACCAGCAGTCCGTTCATAAAACCGTGATAGTAGTTTTCCTTGGGAGCGTTCGTGGCAAAATCCCTGATGGAAACATATTTGCCCAGGAGCAAGTTAAGGTTGTCCTGAACCTTTTCGGCATCACCTTCAAACAATCCTTTTACCAGTTCACCTATGCTTGTTTTCAAGACGGAATTGGTCTTAAAAAACGCAAGAATTTTATCTCTGAAACAGTCTCTTATTTCTTCATTAGGGATGTATAGGCTATATTCATTCTTTTTTGATGAACGGTATGTAGGATCAAAGGTGAGATACCCGGTATAAAGCAGCAGAGTCCAGAAGTCATTTATGTCATGATTCTGTAAATCGCCGTAACACAGCGATGTTCTTACTTCCGCGGTTATTGATTTACCGTCCAGAA
>JAEEGG010007214.1_pt1 | contig 25745 bp, 21 predicted proteins | sample 9134161 | NCBI WGS metagenome assembly JAEEGG01 (sample SAMN16246543, study PRJNA631951) | gut metagenome | biome: gut microbiome; feature: rumen; material: CR-attached | host: Bos | place: Iran: Karaj | collected 2018-10 | reverse complement strand
GTGCCGCCGGTGAACATGATCACGCACGGATCCTCCGGCTGCACCTCGACCGCCTCCGCGGGTTCGCCCTGCGCATCGGTGCCGAGCGTCGCGACGGGCATCGGATCGGGAAGCTTGGCTTTCAGCGCCGCATCGACGACGAGCGCTTTGAGACCGAACATGCGGGACAGCCCCGCCACGGTCATGCCGTCGAGCTGCGGCGGCAGAAGCGCCGCGCACGCGCCGCTTGTAACGATCGCCAGGTACGAAACGACAAAGCCGCAGCCGTTGAGCGCAAACACGCCGACGCGGTCGCCCCGTTCGATTCCCTGTGCCTTCAAAACGCCGCGCATCGCCGCAACGCGCGCGTCGAGTTCTTCATACGTCAGCGCCGTCTCGCCGTCCTCCACGGCAAGGTTTTTGCCGTATTCCTTAAGGCTGTTGCGCCACATCGCGGTGACGTTCGGCCAGTCGACGATCTTTGCGTAGGTTACGGGATCGGTATACTGTTCAAACATGTTCATTTCCTCCGTTTGCTGTTGTATTCCATCATCATGCTTTTCAGCTTGAGTTCCTTTTGATAGAGCGTTTCCGTGATGCGGTCGATGTCCGCAAGCGACGCGCGTTCGCCCTCCTTCCGCTCCATTCCGATCGGCTCGCCGATCATGTAGCGCTGCCGGTTGTACCAGTGCGGTCGTTGATCGATGTAGATCGGCACGATCGGCGCGCCGGCCTTCTGCGCCATCAGCACCGCGCCCGACTTGAACACGCGCACCGACTCGCGGCTGCCGTTGTTGATGCTGCCCTCGGGAAAGATCGCGACGACCTCGCCCTCGTCGAGCGCTTCGTTCACCTTGCGGAACGTCGCGAAGTTGAAGTTCTTCTTGTCGACCTCGATGCAGCGCACCAGGTTCAGAAAGAACGCCAGCGACTTGTGATAGTAGAGATCGCTCGTCGCCACGAATCGCACCCGCCGGTACCAGAGCGCGACCATCACGTACATCGGATCGAGAAAGCTGTCGTGGTTGGTGATGACCACCGCGCCGCCGCGCACCGGCTGCTTCGCCGCGTCGCTTTCATAGAGCCGTTTCGGACGCAGGAACAGAAACACGCTCGGCGCCGCCAGCGCCCGCGCAATGTCGAGAAAGGTGTATTTCCATGCGAACAGCTTCGCCCGCTTACGCTTGTTCCCGTTCAAGTTCCCGCCCCAGTTCGATCACCTTCTGCCGCACGGCTTCGGTGATGCGCAGTAAATTGGTCTTTTCGTCCTCCTCCGGACGCCACATCGCCCGCGCGTCGATCGGCGTACCGATGCGCACGCGCGCGCGTTTCTTTTGAAAATAGCTCCCGTTCGTATACACCGGAATGATCGGCGCGCCGCTTTCCAGCGCGATATAGAACGGGCTCGTCTGAAACGGCAGCGGTCGGGTTTCGCCCTCCCGCGCCAGCCGCGCTTCCGGAAACACGCACAGCACGCCGCCCTTTTCGAGAATCCTTAAGGACTGTTCGACAAAGCCCATGTTGTGCGAATCGCGGTCCACATAGATGCCGCCCATGCCCTTTAAAAACGGACCGAGCAAGCCCTTTTTGAACAGCAGCTCCGCCATCTGCGTGCGCAGGACGCGTCCGAAGAACACGAACAGCAGCACGGCGTAATCGTAGAGGGCGGTGTGGTTCGACACGACGATCGCGCTTCCTTTGATGCGGCGCGACTGCACCGCGCGGTCCTCATAGCTGATCTTCGTGCGGAAGCACAGCCATTGCGGCAAAAGCCCCGTGACCTTGACAAAACCGATCAGAAATCTCGACATGCGTCACCCCTGTTCCCGGATATACCGGCAGAACTCGTTGACCGTCGAAAGGCTGCTGCCCGCGCTCGTCGGGAATCCGACGTCGAAATCGCCCTGGATCGCCGCGATCATCGCAAAGTAGTCGAGGCTCGTGCCGCCGAGATCGTAGAAGAAGTTCGCGTCCGGCGCGATCGCGTCCGGCGAAAGCCGCAGCGCTTCGGCAAAGTGAACGGTGACGCGCCGCACAAGCGCGGCGTCCTCCCGCTGTTCCGATCCGGTTTCGAAGGTGTACGGCGCAATCTCCCCGCTTTCGAGCCCGCGGCGCACACGCGCGCGGCTGACCTTGAATTCCTGTCCGCTCATCAGCGGCGTCTTGGTCAGCACGATGCGGCGCACCGCGCCGTCGAGCCGCAGGGTCTTCAATGCGGCGCGCGCCTCCTCGCGGATCGCCTGCGCCGCCGCGGCGTTCGCGTATTCGGACAGCTCGATCACGAGCGTCGGTTCGCCGTTCGCCGTCAACAGACAGATCGGACGCCGGTTTGAGAGCCGGATGCGGGCTTCGACCTGATCCGGATTCAGATTCTCGCCGTTTTCGCAGACGATGAGATCGTCCGCGCGGCCGAGGATGAACAGCCGTCCGTCCTCGATGCGCGCCATGTCGTGCGTCAGAAACCAGTCGCCGCCGAGATCGGTGCGTTTGCCGTCGAGACAGATCGCGCTCGCCGCGCTTTCGCCTTTGACCGCAAGCTCGCCGTTCGCCTCGATGCGGCATTCGTACCCCGCGATCGGACGTCCGACCGCGCCGTCGCCGAGCAGGCTGCGCCGGTTCGAAAGCTCGACCGACGCAATGCCGATCTCGCTCATGCCGTAGCCGTTCGCAAGCCGGTACCCGATGCGGTTGAAGAACCGCAGCACGTCGGGCGAGATGCGGCTGCCGCCGCTGATCATAAACCGCGGGCTTTCGCCGAAGATGCCTTCGCGCACCTCGCGGAACGCCAGCTTTGCGAACAGATCGCCGAGCACCGGCACGTCGCCGATGCGGTCCATGATCGCCATGCCCTTTTGAAACTTCTTCGCGGTCTTTTCGCCGCGCTTTTCGATCTCCGCGATCGCGGTCTCATAGATGCGCTCCCACAGCAGCGGGATCGCGAAGATGTGCGTGACCTTGTGCTTTTTGACCGTGTTCAGAAGCGTCTTGGGGCTGAAATCCTTCAAAAGCACGAACGTGCGCGAGAAGAACGCAAACCAGATGTACACCGCCGTCAGTCCGAAGATGTGATAGAACGGCAGAAACGTCAGATGCTTGAGTTCGCCCTCGTAATGCTCCTGCATGCGCTTGGACACGCGGATGATCTCGGCGCTGCTCTCGATCTGGTGAAAGAACTGCTCGCCGGTGTACGCGCAGAGCTTGACGTGCTCGCTCGTGCCGGAGGTCATCAGAAGCACCTCGTTTGCAAACGCGGGCTCGAACGGCGCGCCGGCAACGGCTTCCAGTTCGGACAGCAGAACCGTCTGCGCCGCAAACCGCCGTCCGTCGGACAGCACACAGACGACGCCGTAGGTGATTAGAATCTCGTCGAGCGTCGCGTCGTCGAGACGGGTGTTCATCAGAAGCGGACGGAACCCGCAGCGCAGAATCGCCCAGAAAAGCGCGATCCACTCGGCGGAATTGTCCATGCAAAGCCCCACGATCGCGTCCGGCTGTGCATCGGCAAGCAGCGCGTGCAGCCGTTCGGACAGGTCGATCGCCTGTTGCCTGCACTGCGCGTAGGTACGCCGCTCGATCGTATAGCCGTCGGTCCGCTCGATCATGATGTTTTCGCCCTCCGAATACATGAATCCGAACAGCGCGCCCATCGTGCGGTCGCTGTCGCGGAATGCGTCCAGCTTGTGCCGGACGAACGCGTTGACGGTTTTGTATTCGCCGAGATGCTTTGCCTTCATGTGTCCCTCAAATCTGTTCCGAAGTATCTGAAAAGATATTATACCGTAAATTCGCCGTCTTGTCTACCGGCTTTCATTCGTCTGCTCCGCTTCCCTGTCCGAAAGCCGCCTGTACAGCTCCGGCCTGTCGTAATGCACGTGGTAGCGCAGCGGATGCAGCAGCTTCAGAAACGAGCGCTTCTGCTCGGTCCCGACGTTGACGCGCCGGATCATCGTGAACCCGCGGAACGGCGGCATGTAGCTGATGACATCGTTGACGTCCGCGAAGTTCTCGCAGTCGGTGCAGAGCGTCGAAAGGTACTGGTGCATGCGCTTTTTGTTCAAAGGCGTGCACTTGAACGGACGGACGCTGCCGAAGGTGTAGAGATACGGCTTGACGCCGAAGTTGAAGTTCAGGTCCTGACAGGCAAGACACGCGATGCCGGAGCCCAGAGACCAGCCGAGGATCTCCGTCGCCGCCGTCGGATGCGCGTCGTGCAGCTCCTTCCATTTTTCGCGCACCTCGTGCTTGATCGCAAGGTACATATCGCCCCAGCCGTGATGCACGCGCAGCTGCAGATGCTCGCCCATAAAATCGATTGCGCGGTAGTAGCGGCTCGCAAACTCGAAGATGTTCGCAAACCAGTCGATCGCGTCGATCGTGCGCTGAAAATGCATCTGGATCACGTCGCGTTCCGGCTCGTAGTGGATCTCGTAATTGACCTCGTGCGAGATGCCGAAGATCTTCCAGAACTTCGTCGTGTTGTATTTGACCGCGGTATAGTGCACCGGATAGGTCGCCCTGCCGGTGCGCGTAAAGTCCTCGCTCGTATTGATGAAGTATTCCTCGTACGGAAGCCGTCGATATGCCATGCCTTTGCCCCTTGCTGTTTCAGAACGCGACGGTCAGGTTGTTCCAGCCGAGAGAGTTCAGATAGTTTGCGTTCTTTGCGGTCTTCATCACCATGCGGATGCCGACGTGCGCCGTCGGATCGTCCGCCTCATGCAGCTCCAGATAATGCACCGGATCGAAATGCGCGCAATCGTCGCGGATGCGGATCACGCGGTCGTTTCCGTCAAGCACCAGACGCACGTCGATATGATGCTTTTTCCGGTCCGCCGAAAAGCCGTATGTCACGATGTTGATCGCCATTTCCTCGATGCAGAGTCCGATCATCATGCAGTCGCGCCGCGCGATCCCCTGCGCTTCACAGAAACGGACGGCATTCTTCGACGCTTCGATCACATCCCGTTCGTTTTGGATGACACACTCCATGCAGTGTTCCGGCGCGGTGCCGAAATCCGGTCTCAGCATACTGTAGGCGTCGGCGGACAGCGAGATGCGTCCGTGATGCGCCCAGACGACGATCGAAAACACAATCAGCGCCGCCGTCTCGCCGCAAAGGAATCCGAGCCAGATGCCGGTAATCCCGATGAAGCGGCTCAAAACATATGCAAACAGGACCGGAAACACGAAGTTCTGCAGCGCCGAGATCACCTCGGCAAAGCCGATCCGGTTGACGCCCTGATAGTAATTCTTGAACGCGGAATTCAGCGACGACGGTACGAGCGAGAGCACGAACAGCCTGAGTCCGAACGCCGCCGTCTCGACGGCTGCCGCATCCGTCAGGAACAGTCTGACGAGCGGCGTCGCGATGAGAAGCTCGATCCCCATGACGACAAGGTCCAACAGGATCGCATAGACGGTCATGAGACGCACCAGCTGACGGATGGCGGTCCGGTCCCGGTCGCTGTAGAACACCGACGCCAGAATCATGGCGACCGCGCCGATGCCGGAGCCGAAGCAGTAGCAGATGTTGCCTACCGTGGATATGACCGAATACGCCGCAACCGCAACCGTCCCCTCCTGCGCCAGCAGCATGCGGTTGAGCGCAAAGACGAGCAGCACCGTGCTGACCTGATTGATGACGGTCGGTACGCCGAAGGAAAGCAGTTCACGCACAGCCTTTGCCCGGATCATCCGGCGGCGGAAGCGGAACATACAGTCCTTTCCGAAGAAGTATGCGACGCCGATCGCGAACGCGATATAATAGCTCAGCGTCGAAGCAAGCCCCATCCCGAGCGTGCCGCCGTGGAAGACGAACACATTCAGAAGGTCGAATACGATATCGGAAACCGTCATGGCAAGCACCGCGACGACAAGGCGCGTCCGTTTGCCGGAGAGCTGCAGAAACGGCACCATGATCTGCGCGCAGAGAAACGCCGGCGCGCCGAGGATGAAGCCGATGATATAGTCTCTTGTCAGCCCGAACACCGGATTGTCCGGCGAAGGACGTCCCGCGCCGAGCAGTCTCGTCAGCGGATTGAGCAGCGCAAATACCGCCGCAAGTCCGACGACCGAAATCAAAACCGCGAGCAGCACAGACACGGAATAATACGCGTCTGTCCCCTCACGGTCGCCGTTGCCGATGCACTTGCCGCAAACCACCTGAACACCGGCGGAGATCATGCTTCCGAGTGCGGCAAACACAAGCAGCAGCGGCGTTGCAAAGCCGTATGCGCTCATGGAATCCACACCCAAAAAACGTCCGATCATGATGCTGTCGATCAGCATGCATAAGGTTACGGTCATGGATGAAACGATCTGCGTGACAAGCATCTCACGAAACAGTTTCTTGATCATCGTTTCTTCGTCTCCGTTGTTTCGTCCGGTACTTTCTTCGTTATTCGCACAGCGATTCGCAGAAATCCTCAAAGGAGAGCTTCATGCCGGACTGCGCAAACGAAAACTCCTGATAATCGCCGCAGTCGCCCGGCCAGTAAAGATACATCCACGGACCGCTGGCGCCGTCCTCGAGATTCTCGCTTCTTGCGGTCACCTTACCGTCCTTCAGGAATTCATAGAACTCGTTCCACTGCGCGTCGGTCAGCTTCACCGTGCCGATCTTCGTGGTATATTTCTCCGTCAGCGGCCATTCCTCGCCCTTGCGCGTCTCATGGAACATGTAGTATTTGCCGTTCTCCGTATAGAAGCGGTACCGCTGATAGAACGCCGGACAGGTCGACGTGCTGATCGTGAAGTAGAACTCCGTGATGTCCTCTTGTTCGATGTCCCTCCCGACCACGCAGACGCCGTCCCTCGGGATCTTGTACGTCTTGCCGTTCGTCCCCGTATTCGTCCTGCCGCGGCAGCCGAAGAAGGAAAACGCCGTCATCAGGCACATCGTGAACGCCAGAATCTTTTTCATCTCCGTACACCTCCGTCTCAACCGTATCGACAGTATACCACAACCCTCCGCCGGAATCAATCTTTATCGGCGCAATTCGCGCCGAACTGCGAGGAAAGGCAAAGTATGCAAGAGTGCACAAACGGAACGCTGTATCATCCTTCAAACGGAAGAATGTTATATCGCTCTGCGATATGATATACGGCTTGCGCCGCATGATAAAAGCGACTTGAATTGCAAAATGCTCGTAAAGTGATGTTTGCGCCTGCGGTGCAAGTGATGTTGTGCCTGCGGCACAGTGATGTTTTGCGGCTCTGCCGCAAAGTGATATGATGTGTTCCGCTTTTCATGCGCGAAGCGCACATCACTCGGCGAAGCCGAACATCTCATCCGAAGGATCCATCACGTTCCGCGCCTGCGGAACACATCGTTGAAAAAAGCACGCTTTCGCGTGCTTTTTTCTGGCAGGGGCAGAAGGACTCGAACCCTCAAGAACGGTTTTGGAGACCGCTATGTTACCATTACATCATGCCCCTAAAGTGCGGTTTTTTCGGTTCGCAATGCGTATCATACCACAGCCGGAAACAAATTGCAAGTGTTTTTTATGATCCGTCAGCCGATAAAGCGCCATTCTCCCGAATCGCGCGCGGAGAGGTATTTCTGCAGGATCTCCTCCTCATCGTTTTCATCAAGGACCGGTTCTTGGATCGACTCGTTGCACAGCCACGCATAATAGTCTGCGACCGCTTCGATCAAAGAAGACAGGATCTCTTCGATCGTCCAACGCGCCGTACATACCGGCAAACGAATCATCGGAACGTCGTCCGGATTGTCGAACACCGGATAGGAATCGAAATCTGCCCAATAGAACAGATATCCGACGCGTTTTCCTTTTCGTGTGACAAGATAGTGTTTATATTCAAAATCAATCCACAGTGTGATCGGAAAACGGTATTCCGTTTCCAGCCAACAAAGGAAGGAATGCAATTCATGTTTCGTTTCCTTTGGAATTTTACTGTCGAAACAATAATTGAATCCCGATTCAATGGCGTCTGAAACTTCAACCGAAACGCTCTGCGCTCTGTCCCACACGTTACCCTTTGTCATGCCTGAACCACTTCCTTACACAAACTGCACGATATAGTCATGCTGTGGCTTTCTTACTGTCCCGACGAAAACACCGGCTTCCCATCGTACAGAAATGCCTTGAGGAGCTTTCTGTATTTGGATTCCCGCAGCACCCCGATCGAAACAAGATCATATTCATCGCTCGCATTGTTCAGCTGCAGCCAAGGATCGACGTAATATTGTTCCGGACCGGATGCGATGAGATACATGATGTTCGCAAGCTCTTTCAGTTTATCCGGCTTTGCTTCGTACCATTGCCGCAGATATGCGACAATGCGATCAAATACAGCGTTAACGTCAATCTGCCCTTCCCCTGCGGTCGAAAGATAATGATTCAACACGTCGATGATCGCTCCATGGTCACCGCGGCACGCAGACAGATTGAGCGCGACCTCACTTAACGGGTCCTCATCTTCCAGCAAATGATCCAGCAGCAATTCAAATTGATCATTTTCGCCTGCCGCGAGCAACAGCTTGTGATAAAGCGCTTCTTCGTAGGTCAGCAATTCGGATTCTCCTCCTCTTACACAAACTGCACGATATAATCATGCAGGTTGCGGTATGCGATGCGCTCGACCTCGGCGGGCGTGAAGCCTTCTTGCAGGAGCGCGTCGAACAGCGCAGGCAGGTCGGACGGGTTTTTGAGATCCTTCGGATAGCGCTGCATGCCGTCAAAGTCCGACCCGATGCAGACGTGATCCACGCCGCCGATTGAGGCTGCGTGCGAAATGTGCCGCACGATGTCCTTGATCACGGCATGCCCGGATTTCACAAGCTGCGGACCGTAGAAGTTGATCCCGACGACGCCGCCTTTATGCGCGATTGCGCGAATGTAATCGTCTTCGAGACAGCGCGGTGCATTCATAAGCCGACGGCAGTTCGAGTGCGACGCAAAGATCGGCTGCGTGGAAAGCGTCAAAGCGTCCTCGACCCCGTCGTCCGAAAGATGCGACACGTCGAACGCGATCCCGAGCCGGTTCATTTCAGCAAGGATCTCGCGTCCCGCGGCGGACAGTCCGCGGCGCTTCTTCCCCTGCCCCGCGCCCGCAAGCTCGTTGTCCGAGTTCCAGGTAAAGGTCATGGCGCGTACGCCGAGCCGATAGAGATCGCGCAGGATCGAAGGCGATGCACCTAAGGCTTCCGCGCCCTCGACCGCAAGCACCGTTGCGATCTTGCCGGAGCGCGGATCAAAGTTCTTTGTAAGCGGAACGAATTCCGGACGCGTTTCGTGCACGGCATAGTACCGGTCGATCATGATCAGCACCTGCTCGAGCGGCGGGACCTTCAGCGTCGTGTCCGCCCATACCGCCAGAAACTGGATCGCTACCCCGCCCTTTTGCAGGTTTTCCAGCGTGATCGTCTGATTTCGCTTCTGTGTGTCGATCGTCCAGCCGTAATCCATCGCGCCGAACAGATAATCGCAATGCGCGTCAGCCGCGTAAAACTGCATTTGATCCTCCTAAAATGAAAGGGGTTGTCTTTGCAACCCCTTGATGCTTTACAACCCAACCCCTCAGTCACCTATCGGTGGATCGCGAAGCGATACGGAAGGGTTGTCTGGTCTCCTTATTTCGCGTAATCGACCGTGCGGGTCTCGCGGATGACGTTGACCTTGATCTGACCGGGATACTCAAGCTCGCTCTCGATGCGCTTTGCGATATCCTTCGCCATGATGACGGTCTCGGTGTCGCTGACGCGCTCGGGCTTTACGATGATGCGAACCTCGCGGCCCGCCTGGATCGCGTAGGAGTAATCGACGCCCTCGAACGAGTTTGCGATCTCCTCGAGCTTTTCGAGGCGCTTGATGTACGCTTCGAGCGTTTCACGCCGCGCGCCGGGTCTTGCCGCCGAGATCGCGTCCGCCGCCTGCACGAGCACCGCTTCGATCGAGTTAGGATCGACGTCGCCGTGGTGCGCCATGATGCAGTGGATGACCGCGTTGTTCTCGCGATACTTCTTCGCAAGGTCCGCGCCGATCTGCGCGTGGCTGCCCTCGACCTCGTGGTCGATGGACTTGCCGATGTCGTGCAGAAGACCCGCGCGCTTTGCAAGCTGCACGTTTGCGCCGATCTCCGCCGCCATGATGCCGGCGAGGTGCGCGACCTCGATCGAGTGCCGCAGCACGTTCTGACCGTAGCTCGTGCGGTACTTCATTCTGCCGAGGAAGCGGATGAGCTCGTGATGCAGACCGTGTACGCCGACCTCAAGCACCGCGGCTTCGCCCGCCTCGCGGATGGTCTGATCGACCTCCTTGCGCGCCTTCTCGACCATTTCCTCGATGCGCGCCGGATGGATGCGTCCGTCCATGATCAGCTTTTCAAGGCTGATGCGCGCGATCTCTCTGCGCACCGGGTCGAACGCGGACAGGATGACCGCCTCCGGCGTGTCGTCGATGATCAGATCGACGCCGGTCGCCGTTTCGAGCGCGCGGATGTTGCGTCCCTCGCGGCCGATGATGCGGCCCTTCATTTCGTCATTGGGCAGCGGCACGACGGACACGGTCGCTTCCGCGACGTGATCCGCTGCGCAGCGCTGGATCGCCAGCGACACGATGTTGCGCGCGCGCTTGTCGGCTTCTTCCTTGGTGCGCTGCTCGATCTCGCGCAGCATGACCGCCGCTTCGTGCTTCGCTTCCTGTTCGGCACGGTCGAGCACCATGGTCTTTGCCTCGTCCAGCGTGATGCCGGAAATGCGTTCGAGTTCCTGCTCCTGCTTCTTGTACAGGGCGTTGATCTCGTCCTCCAACTTATCGAGCTTCTTGGTACGGTCGTTCAGCTGCTGCTCGCGCGATTCGACCGCTTCGAGCTTCTTATCCAGCGATTCTTCACGCTGGAACAGTCTGCGTTCGTTCTGTTTGATTTCGTTTCTGCGCTCTTTGACTTCCTTTTCCGCCTCGCTGCGGATCTTGTAAGCCTCGTCCTTCGCTTCCAATACCTTTTCTTTCCGGATCTCTTCGGCTTTCTTCTGGGCTTCATCGTACAGGCGCTTCACGGCATCCTCGGCCTTTTCAACCTTTGCCTCCGCGACGTTCTTACGATAGAAGTAGCCGATCACAAATCCGATCGCGGCGCCGACGATCAGCCCGGCGCCAAGCAATACAAAGTGCAACCAGTCCACGTTATTCTACTCCAATCTATATGAATATAACCGAGCAGACTGCCCGGCTATTCCACATGATCGTTTCAAGTTTTTCGAAAAAGTTCAGCGCGCCGAAACGACGCGGCAAAGCGTTCCGCAAATCTATCTTCAATACTATGATGAACGCACTTGGCAGTGCAGGATTACTCGATAATATTGTAAACGCATTTCCCTTCAAAGTCAAGGACCGATCTGCATAAAAATTGCAATTCTGTATGATATATTTCATTCGCCCATCCCGAAATCCCCTCATCCGTCCCGCCGCGCGGCGCGGACGGTTTCGCTTGACCGCACGCGGGAGAAATGGTATACTATATTAGTAAAGCTTTCCCGGGATCCCGGTTCCGGGACAACGACCTTCTCGGAGGCGGAAAACGGCATATCGCATCACCTCCTTCGAGTCAGGCGAATGATGAAGGGGGTTTTTATGTTGAAAAAAAGAGTCATCTGCACCGTCCTTTCCCTTTTGATGCTGCTCGTTCTGCTGCCGGCGATCGACACGGCAAAAGCGGACGCGGCATGCATTACCGAACTGTCCCTTTCCGCGTCTGAAAACTTTAAGACGCCGAAAGCGGGCGATCCGATTTCATTTCCGAGCGGTCTCGTCAGCATTACGGGCACCACGCCTTCCGGGCATGCGTCAAAGCTTGCGATCTCGTATGAATGGTTTGACATCACCCATCAGGAAAGCTATTTTCCGGACTGGAGCGCCGGACATTTCCTCTCCGGAGCATGGTATTTACACCTTTTTGTTGAAACAACGGACGATTCTGTTGCTTTCGATGATCCCCGGATCAACGGTTCTTCCGGCAGATTTACACTCGGCGGAAAAGAGTTTGTAAAGGCATATTCCAGCCCTAACTTGATTGACTATTACGCAGAGTTTACAATTGATCCATGCGGACCCGATACCGCTCCTTATTTCGGTACACAATCCATACATTTTGGCGGTTATCTGAACGAATCCTTGAACTGTCAGCTGAATGTGGAAGGTACGGATCCGATCACCTGTTCGGTGAAAAGCGGCTCGCTGCCGTCCGGCATCTCGCTTTCTTCGGACGGTCTGCTGTCCGGCACTTACACGGCAGGCGGTTCGTTCAGCTGCGTCATCATGGCGTCGAATGCCTACGGATCGGACACAATGGAATGCGCCTTTGAAATAGACGACACCACGAAGCGGATTACCTCGTTTACGCTTGCCGCAAACGGCAACTTTGAAATGCCGGCTCCCGGCGCGCCCATCAGCTATCCGACCGGCTTGATCCGCATTACCGGGACCGATCCCGCCGGACTGGAATCCAAGCTCGGCATCAGGTATATGTGGTTTGACGTTACGAACCAGGATAGCTATTACGAAGGATCCGGCACCGGAACATTTTGCCCCGGCTACTGGTACCTGCACATGATCATTCACACAACGGATGACGATACGGTATTGGACTACACGAGCCCCGCGTTCCAGGATGACGGGGAGCTGTACCGTTTTACGCTCGGAGGCAAGGAGTTCAAAAAAACGCACATGGGCTCCAGTACAATAGACTATTATGCAAGCTTTGAGGTCACAGAGCCGTCGGAGTTCGACGGAACGGTTGCGTTCGATCCCGCCGACGTGCAGTTCAAAGGCGCGACGCCGTACGTCGTGTACAGCGGAACGGCGGCGACGCCCGGTGTGATCGTCAAGGACAAGGACGGCAACGTGATCGACCCATCGAAGTATACGGTCGCGTATCTCGAAAACACGCAGCCCGGCACCGGCTATGCCGAGATCACGATAAAGGCGACCGGCACGAAGAGCAGGGCGTTCTTCAAGATCTACATGCCGCAAACGACGTCCACGACGGTCGCAAACGCGGACGGCGGCATTCAGATCAGTTGGAGCGCAGTCGACGGCGCCGCGGGTTACGTCATCTACCGTCGGGCATGGAACCTTGTCTCCGCCGGCTGGACGACCTTCGAGCGCTGGAACAATACGACCGAAACGAATTGGATCGATACGAAGGTATATGCCGGCACGCGTTACCAGTACGGCGTCAAAGCATACTTTGCGCAGCGCACCGATCCGGTCTCGGGCGCATTGATCGGCGGCGCGATGGACAATTACAATCTCGGCACGGTCGGTCCGCTGAAGACGACCGTTCGCATTACGACGCGAGCGCTGAACAGCGTCACCGCGGGAACGAAGCAGTTCACGGCAAAGTGGTCCGGCAGTTCCGTCTTTACCGGCTATCAGCTGCAGTACGCGACCAATGCATCCTTTACGGATAAAAAGACGGTCACGATCAGCAATCCGAAGACCTATCAGAAGACCGTTAAAAGCCTCAAATCCAACACGACCTATTACGTCCGCGTGCGCTCGTACCACGTGTTCGATGGCACGACATATTACGGCGGCTGGTCGAGCGTGAAATCCGTGAAAACAAAGTAACCGGAAAATGCAGAAAGCAGGAGGCAATCGTCCTCCTGCTGTTTTTTTGTCGATCCGCCGCAATCAGAAATCAAAGAGCGAGATCTGCTTGTTCTTCGGCATGTCGCCGAACGCGCCGCACTGCTCGAGCATCGAGACGATGCCGGTGTTCGCGCCGGTCTCGTTTGCAAAGTCCTCGATCGTCGGATAGCGGACGCCGGGCTTTCTGCGCTCGCAGATCGCGATCGCCTGCCCCGCGCCGACGCCGGGGATCGCGTCGAACGGCGGACGCAGCGCGTTGCCCTCGATCAAAAACTTCGTCGCGTCGGACTTGTAGATATCGACGGGCAGCAGCTCGATGCCGCGTACGTTCATTTCATACACGAGCTCCAGGATCGTAACGAGCTCCTTGTCCTTCTTCTTTTCGCTGTCGGTCTTCTGCGAAGAGGACGCTTCCTTTTCGATCTCGTCGATCTGCTTCTTCACCGCTTCGGGTCCGCCCGCCGCGCGCGTGATGTCGAACGCGTCCGCGCGTACCGTGAAATACACGGCGTAGAACGCCAGCGGATGATGGACCTTATAGTACGCGATGCGGAACGACGACATCGAATACGCGACCGCGTGCCCGCGCGGGAACATGTACTTGATCTTCTTGCACGAGTCGATAAACCACGCCGGGATCGCGCCGTCCACCATCGCCTGCTCCATCTCGTCGGTCAGACCCTTGCCCTTTCGGACGCGCTCCATGATCTTGAACGACAGCGACGCTTCCATATTGTGCGCAATGAGGTAATTCATGATATCGTCGCGCGTACAGAGGACCTCGCTTAGCTTTGCGATGCCGCCCGTGACGAGCGGTTCGGCGTTGTTGAGCCAAACGTCCGTGCCGTGCGTCAGTCCCGCGATGCGGATCAGCTCCTCGAACGTCGTCGGGCGCGTATTTTCGAGCACCTGCCGAACAAAGCCCGTGCCGAACTCCGGTACGCCGAGCGTACCCAAGGAACAGCCGATCTCGGTGAGGTCGATATGCAGCGGCTCCACGGTCGAGAACAGCATACGCGTATCCGGATCGTCGAGCGGGATCTCGCGCGGGTTCAGTCCGGTCAGCGCTTCGAGCATGTGCAGCGCCGTCGGATCGTCGTGCCCGAGGATGTCGAGCTTAACGAGACGGTCGTCCATCGCGTGGAAGTCGAAGTGCGTGGTGATCGTGTTTTTATCGACCTTGTCCGCCGGATACTGGATCGGCGTGTAGTCGTAGACCTCGGTGTATTCGTCGTGATCGCGCGGCACGATGACAATGCCGCCCGGGTGCTGTCCGGTCGTGACCTTGACGCCTTCGCAGCCCTTTTCGAGCCGCTGGACCTCCGCGGGCGAGAACGTGCGCCCCGTCGCTTCCGCAAACGAGTAGACGCATTCAAACGCCTTCCGCTCCGCAAGACCCGAGATCGTGCCTGCGCGGAACGCGTGTCCCTTGCCGAACATCTCCTCGACGTACTTATGCGCGACCGGCTGATATTCGCCGGAAAAGTTCAGATCGATATCGGGGACCTTGTCGCCCTTGAAGCCCAGAAAGACCTCGAACGGGATCTCAAAACCTTCTTTTTTGAGCATCGTGCCGCAGACGGGACACGCGCGGTTCGGCATATCTGCGCCGACGCTGTATTTTTCTTTGTCGATGTCGAAGTCGGAGAATTTGCAGTTCGGGCAGACGTAGTGCGGCGCAAGTGCATTGACCTCCGTGATGCCCGCCAGCATCGCCACGACCGACGAGCCGACCGAACCTCGGCTGCCGACAAGGTATCCGTCCGACAGCGATTTTTTGACCAGCCGCTGCGCCATCAGATAGAGCGACGCGTAATGGTTCCCAATGATGGAATTGAGTTCTTTATCGAGCCTTGCCTGCACGATCGGCGGCAGCGGATCGCCGTAGATCTCGTGCGCGCGGTCGATCGCCGTATTCTTGAGCTCTTCCTCCGCGTTCTCGATCGTCGGAGAGTGCGTGCCGTCCGGGAACGGCTTCAGCTCATCGCACAGGTCCGCGATGCGGTTCGGTACGTCGATGACGACCTCATGCGCCTTCGCTTCGCCGAGATAGGAAAACTCTTCGAGCATGTCCGCCGTCGTATGGAACCACAGCGGCGCCTGCTGTTCGGCATCCTCGAACCCGAGCTTGCTCATGAGGATCGCGCGGTAGATCGCGTCGGTCGGCTCCAAAAAGTGCACGTCGCCGGTCGCCGCGACGGGCTTGCCCATCTTTTCGCCGAGCGCGACGATGCGGCGGTTCAGATCCCGAAGTCCTTCGTCATCCTGTACCCTGCCCTCGCGTTTCAGAAACGCGTTGTTGCCGATCGGCTGGATCTCGAAATAGTCATAGAATGAGGCGATCTTTTCAACCTGCTCCTCCGGCTCGCCGGAAAGGATCGCGCGGAACAGCTCGCCCGCCTCGCATGCGGAACCGACGATCAGATCGCTCCTGTAAAGCATCAGCAGGGATTTCGGGATCTGCGGCCGCGTGTGCAGATAATCCAGATGCGACCAGCTGATGAGCTTATACAGATCCTTCATGCCCTTCTGCGTTTTGGCAAGCAGGATGATGTGGTTCGTCTGCCGCTTCTCCTTCGCCGCGCGCTTGAGATACGCCTCGTGCGCGCTCGGCACGACCGGGATGCGGTCGATGCCGCGCTCTTTCAGCATGCCGATAAACCGCAGCAGGATCTCGGCGCAGGTGTTCGCGTCGTCGTCCGCGCGATGATGGCTGCCCATGTCGATGTCGAAATACGCGGAGATCGTGTCGAGCTTATGATTTTCCAGATCGTCGCGCAGCAGATAGCGCGAAAGCATCAGCGTATCGGCGTAGGGCATCGGGAACGTGATCCCGAAGCGATCGCCGTGATGCGTGATAAAGCCGGTGTCGAAGCTTGCGTTGTGCGCAACGAGCGTGCTGTCCTTTGCAAACGCGCGGAACCGTTCGAGCACCTCGCGCGTCGACGGCGCGCCTTCGAGCATGGACTGCGTAATGCCGGTGAGCTTTGTGATCTCGTTCGGGATCACGACGCCGTCGTCGATGAAGGACTGGAACCGTTCGATGACCCTGCCCTCGTGCAGACGCACCGCGCCGATCTCGATGATGTCGCAGCGGTCGGCTTTGAGCCCCGTCGTTTCGATGTCAAAGACCGTAAAATCGCCGTCCGCCGGGATCGATTCGCAGTCGGGGATCAGATACCCCTCCACGCCGAAGATCGCCTTGACGCCGGTGCTTTTGGCCGCCTTTGCCGCCTCCGGGAACGCCTGCACGACGCCGTGATCGGTGATCGCAAGCGCCTTGTGTCCCCAGCGCTTTGCGGTGCGAAACGCCTCGGTGAGGTTCGTGATGCCGTCCATCGTGGACATGCGCGAGTGCAGGTGCAGCTCGACGCGCTTCTCCTCGGCGTCGTCGCTGCGCAGCGCGCGGGCGAGGATCTCGACGGAATCGACATAAAAGCTGCGTTCGCCGGTCTTTCGGACCGTTCGGCAAACGCCCTTGATCTTTAAATCCTTTCCGCCCTTTGCGGCGTCGTTCAGCCAGTGATCGAACCGCGCCGCCTGCCATTCCTCCGGAAAACTTGCGGAGCAGTAGATCGAATCGTTGAGGTCGGTCACGTTGAACAGGACCCGGCAGTTCGGCTTCTTTTGGCGCATCGACCAGTCGTCGCGGATCTCGGAGGACACAAGCCTGCCCGAAAAGACCGCCTTGGTCTCGCTCTCGCCGTCCAGCTCGAAGATCGGAAGCGTTTCCTCCGCCTCCGGAATCGGCTTGCCGAGGAGCACGCCGTTTTCGGGGATCGGCACGTCGACCTCGTTCTTTTTCTGCGGAGCAGGCTTTGCGACGACGCGTTCCGGCTCGGTCTCGCGGTACACGAACACCACGGTATACGCCGAAAGCAGCGAACGGATCGCCGCTTCCCATGCGTGTATCGCTTCCTCCGAGACCAGGTTTTTGACGCGGTCCGCCGAAACCGTCAGCGTCTGCGTATCTCGCGAAAGGCACACGTTTTTGATCGTGAGCCATTCCGTCTTCAGATGCGCCGCATCATATGCCGCCTTGAGTTCTTCCTTCATCCTGCCCCTGTGTATCCTTATGCGCCTAAAATCGCGTTTGCCTCGTCGACCAAACGCCGTAAGATCTCTTCGTATTCGCCGTGCCCGACGATCTCGCCCTTTTTGATCAGCACGCCGTTGCCGTCGCCGAACGCCACGCCGATATCGGCTTCCCGCGCTTCACCGGGTCCGTTGACCGCGCAGCCCATGACGGCGATCTTCAGATAGCCCTTGTTGTGCGCGACATGCTCGTTCACATACGCCGCCGCCTTCTCGACGTCGCAGCGCGTCCGTCCGCAGGTCGGACAGGAAACGATCTCCACGTCGTCCTTCCGAAGCCCGCAGGCTCTGAGGATCGCAAGCGCGGTCTCCACTTCACGCACCGGATCGCCGGTCAAAGAGACGCGCATCGTGTCGCCGATGCCCTGCAAAAGAAGCGCGCCGAGCCCCGCGGCGGACTTGATGATCCCGGTCTCGATCGGACCGGTCTCGGTGATGCCGATGTGCAGTGGATAATCCATCCGCGCCTGTGCCATGCGGTACGAATGGACCGTTTCGGATACGGTCGTACATTTTAAGGAGATCACGATGTCCGAAAACCCGCAGTCCTCCAAAAGCTTTGCGTGTCCCATCGCGCTGCGGCACATCGCCTCCGCGGGATTTTCGCGGTACAGCGGCAGAAACTGCTTTTCGATCGAGCCGCCGTTGATGCCGATGCGGATCGGGACGTGATGGAGTTTACAGCAGTCCGCGACCATGCGCACGCGCTCCGCGCTGCCGATGTTGCCCGGGTTGATGCGCAGCTTGTCCACGCCGTTTTCGACCGCCGCGATCGCAAGCCGGTAGTTGAAATGCACGTCGGCGACGAGCGGGATATGGATCCGTGCCTTGATCCCCTTGATCGCTTCCGCCGCGGCTTCGTCGAACACCGCGACGCGGATGATCTCGCAGCCGGCTTTTTCGAGCCGCAGGATCTGTTCGACCGTCGCGTCGACGTCGCGCGTGTCCGTATTGCACATCGACTGCACGGATACAGGCGCGCCGCCGCCGATCTGCACGGGTCCGACCTTTACATAATCTGCCATAGTCCCCTCCGGATCAGTGGAAACACCGAATGATATCGCTGATCGTCAGCGCCAGCATCAGAAGAAGCAGCGCGATCATGCCGATCAGATGCACCATGCCCTCCTTTTCGGGCGGCACGGGCTTTCTGCGGATCATTTCGACGATGATGAACACCAGCCGTCCGCCGTCCAGCGCGGGCAGCGGCAAAAGGTTGATGATGCCGAGGTTCACGGCGATCAGCGCCATAAACCAGATGAACAGCGACCAAGCGTCGGAAGCGGACTCCGTCTCCGCCATCGCGTCGGACACGAAATCGACCGTGCCGACCACGCCGGTCACGTCGCTGCATTTCGCCTGCCCCGTGATCAGCATGCCGAGGGATTCATAGACCAGCTTGCCCATCTCCCACGTTTTCGGGAACGCCGTCAGCGCCGCTTTTCCGACGCTGTATTGCTCCGTAACCTGTCTGACCGACGGATGCAGAAATGTGATCTTAATCCGTTTGTTGCCGGTCGTCTGATCGAGCAGATTCCCGAATATCAGCGTCACGATCTCGCCGCCGCTTGCCTTGGTTTCGATCGTCGTCAGCCGTCCTTCCGCCGTTTCGGTCTGTTCGAGCGACGCGCCGCGCAGCACCGCCACGGTCATGCCCTCCATGGGCGCATTTTTCAGTCCTTGATCCAGCGAATCCGCGTTGACAAGGGTTGTGCCGTCCATGGAGAGGAGAATATCGCCCGTCTGCATGCCCGCTTTTTCCGCCGGACCGTTTTCCTGTACGACGTCGACGATCAGCAGCTGTTCCTCGGTCTGTTCCTTGATCACGTCCGCGCCGACCAGCATCACAAAGCACAGCAGCACGCAGGTCAGGATGTTCATCAAAGGACCCGCAAGCACGACCAAAAAGCGCTTCCATGCGGGCTTCGAGCTGAACAGCCGCGGGTCCGGCTCCTTCGGTCCGTCTTCGGGCTTTTCAACGTCCTCCGCGAACGCTTCCGGATGCTTTTTGTCCTTGTCGTCCTCGTCCTTGCCGTCCTCGCCGAAGAAGCGGCACGAGCCGCCGATCGGCAGCGCGCGGAGGGTGAACTCCGTCTCCTTGCCCTTGATGCCGAAAATCTTCGGTCCGAGCCCCACGGAAAACTCCGTGATCGTAAAGCCCAGCCACTTGCCCATCAGGTAATGACCGAGCTCGTGTGTGATGACGAGCACCGAAAGCCCTAAAATTGCCAGTAAAATGTACCAGATTGTCATATTGTTTTCCTTATTGCTTCCTGTTCAAAAACCGGTCGGCAGCATACCGCGCCGCCCTGTCCGCCGCCGCGATCGCTTCGAGCGAATCCGCCGGGCGGTTTTCGATCGTGTTCAGCGCGTATTCCACGCAGTCCTCGATGTCGGCAAAGCCGATGCGCCCGTCAAAATACAGTTCCGCCGCGCGTTCGTTCGCGCCGTTGAATACCGTCGGCATGATGCCGTCCGCTCTGAGCGCGTCGTACGCCATACGGAGCGCATGAAAGCGTTCCGGATCCGCCGGATAAAACTCCAGCGGATGCGTAAGATCGAGCTTCAGCGGCTCGCACGGGCTTTCCGTCCGAAGGGGATACGTCAGCGCGTACTGGATCGGAAGCCGCATGTCGGGCTTACTCATGTTTGCCATGATCGTGCCGTCGCAATATTCCACCATGCTGTGCACGATCGACTGCGGATGAATCAGCACCGAGATATGCTCCGCATCGAAGTGAAACAGCCGGCTCGCCTCGATGATCTCCAGGCCCTTGTTCATGAGCGTTGCGGAATCGAGCGTGATCTTTCTGCCCATCTTCCATGTCGGATGATTGAGCGCATCGGAAAGCGTCACGTCCTTCAATTCCCCGCGCGTTTTGCGGAAGAACGGACCGCCTGACGCCGTGAGAATCAGCCGTTTCACCTCTTCCCGCCTGCCGTTCTGCAGCGCCTGGAAGATCGCGCTCTGCTCGCTGTCGATCGGCAGAAGCTCCGCGCCGTACGCCGAAAGCGCTGCGTCGACCAAAGCGCCGCCGCAAACGAGGCTTTCCTTGTTTGCGATCGCGATGCGCCTGCCGTGTCGGATCGCCGCAAGCAGCGGTCTTAGAGCCGCATAGCCCGAGATCGCAAGCACGGTGACGTCCGCGTCGGCTTCCGCCGCCATGCGTTCCGCCGCGTCGGGTCCGGAAAAAACGAGCGTGCCCTCGGGAAGCCTTGCGGGATCGAGCGGGACCTCCGCCGCGACAAACTTCGGATGCAGCTCATTCGCCTGCCGATACAGCGTTTCGACGTCGCTTCGGCACGACAGACCGAGCGTTTCAAACCGATCCGGATGCGCGCGGATGACGTCGACCGTCTGCGTGCCGATCGAGCCGGTGCATCCGAGAAGTAATACCGATCGTTTCATCTTATTTCGCCCCGTTCGATTTCAGTCCGCCGAAGCGCCGTTCGCGCCCGGCAAAGTCACGCATCGCCTTGATGAGCTCGTCGCGCGAAAAGTCCGGCCACTTGACGTCGGTAAAGTACAGCTCCGCGTACGCGATCTGCCACAGCAGAAAGTTCGACACGCGCTCGTCGCCGCCGGTGCGTATGAGAAGGTCCACGTCGCCGGAGTCCGCGGTGTACAGATTGCGCGAGATCGCGTCCTCATCCGGATCGTCATCCTGCGCAAACGCCAGCTTCATAGCGCGGACGAGCTCGGCTCTGCCGCCGTAGTTCAGCGCGATATTGAGTTTCAATCCGGGATTCGCCGCGGTCTTCACCTCCGCGGCGCGGACCGTTTCCTGCACCGCGGTCGGAAACCAACTGAGGTCGCCGATGCTTTTGATACGCACGGCGTTTGCGTGCAGCTCTTCGATCTCGCGGTTGAAATACTCGATCAGAAGTCCGCACAGGATGCCGATCTCCTCCTTCGGGCGCTTGCGGTTTTCGGTCGAAAACGCATAGATCGTCAGCGATTCGACGCCGACGTCCGAAGTGAAGCGAATGATGTCCCTGAGAGCATTTACGCCGGCGCGATGTCCCGCGCCGCGCGGCATGCCCTTTGCGGTCGCCCAGCGGCCGTTGCCGTCCATGACGATCGCAATGTGCTTCGGAATGCGGTCCGGATTGAGTCCGAACGCTCTGATCTCCTGATCCGAATACTTCTTCATGCGGTTCTCCTATCGAACAAGCGGGGGCTGTCGCGTCAATCGCAACGCCCCCTGATTTGTGTGTTTTAACAACCCTCCCGTCAGCCTTCGGATGCCACCCTCCCTTGCACAGGGAGGGCAAGTCTCCCGTCAGCCTTCGGATGCCACCCTCCCTTGCACAGGGAAGGCAGGTCTTTTGCCAGTCTTTGACTGCCACCCTTCCTTTAACACTTCGCTTCCACTCCGCGTACGCTTCGTTACGGCGGTAGATCGCGCGCTTCCCGCGCGTACCATGCTCCACTCCGCGTACGCTTCGTTACGGCGGTAGATCGCGCGCTTCCCGCGCGTACCATCCACAGGGAGGGCAAGTCTCAATCAGCCTAATCTCTTGGCTCCCCTGTGCAAGGGGAGCTGTCACCGACAGGTGACTGAGGGGTTGTCGTCATTCCTTCCATTGCTGCTTTAACATGCAGGTCGATCCATTCACATACGCCCCGAAAACTCCTGTTTATCTCGTTATTTGGAATGCGAAGGACCGTACAATTATACTTTTGCAAAAACAACGCGCGCTTTGCATCGTGTATCTGCCCCGCCGATTGATAATGCTGTGACCCGTCCAGTTCAACGACCAGTCTTGCCTTTGCGCAATAGAAATCTGCAATATACTGCCCAAGAACCTTCTGCCGGTAAAACCGGACAGGATACTCCCGCAAGAAGCAATACCACAGACGGCGCTCCTCCTCGGTCATGTTCTTCCGAAGCGCTTTTGCATTTCCGGTCAGTCTTGCATTGTGCTTTCTGGGAATGACTGTGTTCTGCATAACAACCCTCCCGTCAGCCTTCGGCTGCCACCCTCCCTTGCACAGGGAGGGCAAGTCTTTTGCCGATCTTTGGCTGCCACCCTCCCTTGCACATGGAGGGCAAGTCTTTTTCCGATCTTTGGCTGCCACCCTCCCTTGCACAGGGAGGGCAAGTCTTTTGCCAGTCTTCGGCTGCCTTGGCTCCCCTGTGCAAGGGGGCGGAGCTGAACGCCCGCTGTGCGGGATGAAGCGAAGCGGAAGCGCGGATCGAACAAGGAGAAAACCACACAGTGCGTGGTTTTCGACTATGTAAGACCATCGCTGTCACCGTCAGGTGACTGAGGGGTTGTCACCTCCGTCTTGAACGCGGACCAGTAGACGACCGTTTCCGATTCGGTTTCGGTCGTTTTGATGATGCGGCGATCGTTGCCTTTTCCGCCCTTTTTTGAACGTACCTCAACGAGACGGACAGGCTTCCCCGCCGTCTCAAGGCGCTTGACCGCCGTTTCCGGGTCCAGTCCGAGCACGTTCGTCAAACCGACAGGATCTCCTTTTCCTTCGCCGCAAGGATGGCGTCGATGTCCTTGATGAACTCGTCGGTCATCTTCTGTCCCTTCTCCTCAAGGCGCTTCTGATCGTCCTCGGTGATGAGACTGTCCTTCTTCTGCTTTTTGATCTGGTCGTTCAGATCGCGGCGGATGTTGCGGATCGCGACCTTGCTCTCCTCACCCTTTTTGCGGACGGTCTTGACGAGGTCCTTTCTGCGCTCCTCGGTCAGCTCCGGGAACACAAGACGGATGATCTTGCCGTCGTTCGCCGGGTTGATGCCGAGATCGGACTTCTGGATCGCCTTCTCGACCGCAGGGATCATCTTGGTATCCCACAGCGCAATGATCAGCATGCGCGGCTCCGGCGTGGAGATGTTGCCGAGCTGGTTGATGGGCGTCATCGTGCCGTAATAGTCCACGGTGATGCGGTCCAGCACCTGCGCGTTTGCGCGGCCTGCGCGGAGGCTCGAAAGCTCCGCCTTCAGGACGTTCAGTGTCTTTGTCATTCTCTCTTTGATTTCATCGATCAGTTCCATCGGCATATCGGATCCCTCCTTATTGTTTCATTCAAATAGATATTATACTACGGATCTTCCGTCAGTTTCAAGCTTCATTTCCGTCGATGCGCGTTCCGACGGGAATCCCCTTTGCGACCTTGTCGATCTCAGATCGGGCAAACACGAGGATCGGCAGGTTGTTGTCGCGGCACATGGTGATCGTGCTCATGTCGATCGCCTTCAGGTTGTCGCGGATGACCTTGTCATAGGTCAGATGGTCGTAGCGGATCGCGTTCGGATCGACCTTCGGGTCCGCGCTGTACACTGCGTCGACGTTCTTTGCCATCAAAAGCGTGTCCGCGCCGATCTCCAGCGCGCGCAGCGTAGACGCCGTGTCCGTCGAGAAGTACGGGCAGCCCGTTCCGCAGGCAAACAGCACGACCTTGCCCTCGGAAAGCGCCGCTCTTGCGCCGCGGGCGGTGTACTCATCGATGAAGCGCGTCATGGCGATCGCGCTCATGGCAAGCGTCGGCATACCCTGCCGCTCCAGGCAGTCCTGCAGCGCGAGCGTGTTGATCGCGGTACTTAGCATGCCCATGCTGTCCATACGCGAGCGCTCCTGCATGATTGTGTCGCGCCCGCGGACGATGTTCCCGCCGCCGACCACGATGCCGATCTCCAGCCCCGCGTCGTACAAAAGCTTGATCTCCTTTGCGGTCTCCTCGACCTTTTCAAAACATACCGGCTGATTCACGCTCGAAAGCGCTTCGCCGCTGACCTTGATTAAAACACGTTTCATCCCACAATCCTCCATTATGCCATTCAGTATACCATATACTTTGCAAAAAGAAAAGAGGTTGCAAAAAACTCCACATGTTTTTCACAACCCGCGGTTCTCTGCGCCGGATCCGATTTACAAACGGGCGATCCTGTTATATACTGGTATCGGAACAACACGATCCACCGTATCGGAGAACCCTATGACGCAAAAACGTATTGCTCTCATTTTGGCGGGGATCCTCCTGCTCTGCGCGGCGCTGCCTGCTTACGCAGCGGAAACGCCGACGGAAGGCACGATCCCGGCGCATTATCTCAGTCAATGCCCGGAGCAGGGAACGATCACATCCCACCTCTATAAAGCGGAAGAAGAACTGAAGGTCTGGACGCCCTTCGGGTACAGCGAACACGGTCTTTACGAGATCGTCCTGCTGATGCACGGCGATTACGGCTCGCTGAACTCGTGGCTGACGCGGCAGTATCAGCTGTTCGACTGCACCGTGGAGGGCAGATATGTATACGACTGGCTGACGTACGAAAAGCGCACCGCGCCGTTCATCGTCGTTACGCTGAACAACAAGCCGTACGACCCGGAGACGATGGTGCAGGATATCACGGATGCACTGCTGTTCGTTGCAGACCGTTACAGCGTCTATCCGAAGGGCACGATCGCCTCCCTGATCGAAAATCGGGATCATATCACGGTCGGCGGCTTGTCCAGAGGCTCCATGATGTCGCATTGGTTCCTTTCGATCACGCCGGAATATGCGGGAAACTATATCTGCATGTCCGCCGCCGGTCCCTATACCGAAATCCCGGAGGTCCTCGAACGGAAGCACGTCCGGATCAGAAAGCTGTTTTCGGCGGTCGGCACCTTGGACGAGGAGTTCTATGAGATGACGAAGGCGTCGTATGCGCTGCTCAGCCCGTACGCAGACGAAGCCGTCTATCTGGAATATCCGTACGGTCACAACTGGTACGTCTGGATCCCGGGCGTCTGTGAAGCGCTGCAGTTCGTGCTTCCGCCGTACACGACCGAATACGAGATCGGCTGCGCGCTGCGTTTCCGTCTTCAGAACAAAACGGTTCCGCTCCCCTCCCTGCTCGGCAGAAGGATCCGGAACCGCTGAATCCTCCGTTATTCCTTTCGCAGCAGCTTCCGCCCGCACAGCCCCGCGCCGATCAGCAGCAACGCGATCACGAGCACGAACGCAAGCTCACGCGCCGGCGCGATCGTCGTCGCCGGAAAAAGAAAAGAGGTTGCAAAAAACTCCACAGAGTTTTCACAACCTCGATCCTTATC